>Ga0228535_1000078_pt1:0-12500 | contig 286980 bp, 265 predicted proteins | sample SJ1metagenome_FD_168457 | JGI IMG/M metagenome (GOLD analysis project Ga0228535, IMG submission 168457) | Enriched culture of PCE-dechlorinating microbial communities from Ithaca, New York, USA - SJ1 | ecosystem: Engineered > Modeled > Simulated communities (microbial... > Unclassified...
AAATTTAACGGCACAAACCACAGCAGAAGCACACAACTATCAAACAAAGAAACCAAACTCAAAAACACAATATACAACATCTACAGAACAACACAAATCAACTAAAAAAAAGGGTTTCTACAAAGCCATTTTTTTTATAAAATTAGGAATTCTGAATAATTATATCAATTAAATGGTCAAAATTTAGTTCTTGTTTTTATGGAACTTTGTTTTTAAATAAAAAAATGGATGGTAATTAGGTGTTGCTTAGCTCTGCTAAACGTTTAACCCGTTTTACCATGTTGGGGTGGGTGGAAAGTAATTCCATGATTTTACTACCGGTGCCTATGCTGGTTTTCATGTTACGGAGTTCGGCTAGTTCCATTTCGCTGATACTTCCGTCCATATCCAGATCCAGCTGTTCAAGATCACTTATTTCATTGTGGGCATCGGAGATATCGTTGACAAAGAATGCTTTAACTCCTTCCACTTCCTTTACCTGTCTTTTATCCAGGTTAACTGATCCGTATACCAGTTTGTAAAGGGCACTGGCCAGCTTGTGGGGTTTACCCCCAATTTCCACACTTCCCTGATCGGCATAGTACTCCCGGACTCTGCTCACGAAAAGGACCAGTAACTGACCCAATAGATATCCTACCAGGGCTACGATTCCAATTACTCCGGCATCACTGTCACTGTCTCCAAAGAGAGTGCTGATGAATATCCAGTAACAGATAAGGGGCACCACACTGATGAGGGTCATAACCGCCATGTCATTGTGACGTATATGGCTGATTTCGTGTCCTAGAACTGCTTTTAACTCCTCTTCATCCAGGATGTTCAGAATACCCCGGGTGACACAGACCCTTCCATCTTTTTTGGTTCTTCCGAATGCAAATGCATTGGGGATGGTGGTTTCCGCCACACCTACCTTTGGTTTAGGTATTCCGGCGTTCATGGCCAGTTCATCGATCATGGCATGTAGATTGGGTGCTTCCTGGGGTGACACGTAACGCACGTGCATAACCCGTTCCACCATGGAGGGACCTAGCATGTACTGGGCGAACACCACCACAATTGACATTATGGCAAATATTAAGGGTGTTCCAAAGCCCAAAAATGTGCAAATAACCGCTATTATGGCATAAAGCACAGCAAATAGCAGTGCAGTAGCTAACCAAATGCGCAGTGTTAGCCAAAATCTTTTCACTTATATACACCTGCCTTCATAATAATTCCTGATTTTATTTTATTCAGCGATTAATAGTAAGGATCCTACTATATAAATATATCAATTTTTTTAAAAAATAGGATTTAATACGTAACATAAAAAAATTTGCAGCTGACTTTTTTAGGGTAATTAAAAATTTAAAAATGGTAGGACTGGTTTATTCAATGTGTTCTTTCCCACGGTAATGGTAAATAAGGTATGCTAAGAACACCACAACACCAATAGCTACGATGATATCCAGGTAATGGAAATAACCCTTTAAGGTTGTCCAGTTGGGGCCCATAAGTACTCCCACATATCCCAGGGCCAGGCACCAGGGAATGGATCCAAAGAAGGTGTAACAGATAAATTTTTTCAGATCCATACGGGTAATTCCCGCTGGAAGAGAGATAAATGTCCGGACTCCAGGGAGTACTCTGCTGATGAGCACTGCTTCGTGACCGTATTTTTCAAACCATTCATCAGCCAGGTTCAGTTTACTTTTGCTTATGAGAATATATTTACCGTACTTCTCCAGTAACGGTCTCCCACCCTTCAGTCCCACGCAATAGGCAATGAGTGAACCGAAAAGGTTTCCCAGGGCACCCACCAGGGTGATTCCCCAGAGGGTCATTTTACCTTCCCACACCACGTAACCGGCAAAGGGCATTATAATTTCACTGGGGAGGGGTATGCAGGCGCTTTCAATGGTCATACCCAGGAAAACACCCCAGTAGCCTAATGATTCTATTAAATGGATTGCTGTTTGGCTTAAAAATTCTACTAAACTGAACATTAAAAAACAAACCTCTGGTGTTTTTATAAATTTTATCAATTGGATAATCTATTAATAGATTAAGGATAATTGAATATTTAATAGATTTAAATAAATAATCAAGCAAGTTAACTAATTCAGTATTATAATTTGACACACAGGAGATATTTCATGCGTAAAATAAAGATTTACCGGGATACTATTTTAATATTTCTACGTGGATTATTAATGGGTACCGCCGATGTGATCCCCGGAGTTTCAGGGGGGACCATGGCCCTGATCACCGGTATTTACCAGAGGTTGGTCCATGCTATCAGCCAGATAAACGCCAATTTTTTAATAGCCGCCCTGAAGGGTGATTTTGCCAGGTCCAAGGAAGAACTGAAAAAATGGGATTTCAATTTATTCATACCCTTACTGGCAGGAATAGGTTTGGCAGTTTTAACCATGTCCAAGATCATGACCGTAATGTTAACGGTGTACACTGCACCTACATTTGCCTTTTTCTTTGGCCTTATCTTAGCATCGGCAGGTTTTGTTTACAAACATGTTGATGAGCTCAATTTAAAAAACATTGTATTTCTGCTTATTGGATTGGTTTTTGCCATAATCTTTGTGGGATTAAACCCCATACAGGCCAATCATACCCTACCCATAATATTCCTGTCGGGAATGGTGGCCATATGTGCCATGATTCTTCCAGGTATCTCGGGAGCATTTCTGCTGCTCCTTCTAAACCAGTACGAATACATGCTGGCGGCCTTAAACCAGCTTAAATTCGCGGATATTTTCACCTTTTGTCTGGGTGCCTTGATTGGTATATTATCATTCTCACGTATACTGAACTATCTTCTGGAGCACCATAAATCAGTGACCATGGCTTTCCTGGTGGGTCTAATGGTGGGAACCCTGCGATTACCCTATGAGAAGATTACCACCACTATGGATTCATTTATCCCGGTAATCATTGCCGGAATAGTGGGGTTTATCCTGGTGATAGTACTGGAAAAACAGTTCGAAAAGCATCATCTTCACTGGGAGGCCTAAAAAAGGGCATTTGCTTCTCTTTTTCTTTTATAATAATTTCCTATAACTTTAAATTATAATATAATCCGTATTTTCGGCCAATTCTTATTTTCCCAGAGAGTTAAGATATATTTACTCAAACTTCTTAAAATCATGGGGATTAAAACCATTACTTATCAGTAACTGTTGATCCTCACTCTGGAGGGGTTTTTCACTTGCTGGTGGGATTGGACTTCCCTTTTTAGCTAGAATCATTCCATTTTTCTTGTTGGCGGCTAAAAACTTACCGGCATCTCCATTAACAATAATAGTTCCTTTTATCATATCAATAGCAGTGAAATCGTCGGTATTTCCCTCGATGATTATTGTGCCGCCGTTTAAAAGCGCCCCAGTGTTTTTTCCAGTATTTCCCTGTATTCGGATGCTTCCCTGGCGCATGAGTATGCCAGTGGAAAGATCAACATCTCCCTTTTTAACTATGTCCACATCAACATCTAAACGGGCCCCTACCGTGTCCTTTACGGTACCATCATGGATTATGAACTTCTTCCCGGCAAACTGGCAACCTATTACTTTGTCACCATCCAATCCATTGGACACTATATCGGTTATACTTCTAAACTGCCGGTAGCCATTCTGACGGGACTTAACCTCAACCACATTCCCCATGGGCTCTTTTACCTGACCCTTTACATAGATGCTGCCCCGGGTCATGCTTATTCCCATACGGGTGTCTACATCCCCTTCCACATAAATATCCCCCACTGGGAGGTCACTGCCGCTTCCCCCGAAGTACTGGAGGTCCACACCCATACTGCTGCCCAGGCGATGACCGGCATCTCCATTAATACGGACATTACCTCCATTTTTGAGATGATCCACCACTTCCCCAAAGGTTAGATCGTTCCCGGGGATCTTCCAGCTGGGGTCCAGTTTCTCCCCCTGGTGCTGCCAGTGGAAGTTGAAGGTAAAGTCACCCAGACAGTCCACTGGTTCAGTTACTGCTATTTCCAGAAATTCCCCCTCTCCTCTCTCATCAGATTTACGTCCGAAGATCTTAAACATAACAAGCCCCTCTAAAATTGTTTACCTAACAATCTTGGTTACATAACCTGTCTGGGTATAAGTTTATCTAATCCCCTTAATAAAAAACTCATTATAATACATTAGGTCACCTAATTCTCGTAATGACCAAAAATTGCAGGTTATAATTCATGACAATGAAACAAGAAGTGGTCCGATTCCTCCAGAAAAATGGTGTGGAAACCAGATTTGTCAGTATAGTTGGTGAGAGGGTTTACATTAACAATCTGAAATTATCCCGGTTTTCACGCAAAAAGGAAGAACTTTTTTTAGGGGAGTATCCCAATTTTGAGGTTCATCGTTCCAAGATATTCCAGAAGATCTGCACCCGTGCCTCAAGGGTGCTTAAAGATGCGCTGAACCCCCGTGATAAGATATTACTCTTTGATTCTGGAAGTTGTGTTAATTTTACATTGTATACTGTTCTGGAACCCTACACCCGTAAATATGGGGTGGAGTTGTTCATTAGGGATCAGGAGGGCAAGAGGGATGACTGGGTAGATTCTTTCCAGTTTCAGGGGGAACAGATAGGTGCCGGTAGTGTGGCACTGCCCCTCACCCTGGATGGGGAGGTAGAACACATATTAGAGCTCATGCTTGAAGGGGAGAAATTGGAGCTTTTAAGTTCTCAAACTGTTAACGGAGGGCTGAAGCTGATTTATCCCTTGATAAATGTTCCAATATCATGGATTGAGTCATGGATTAAGATTGAAGGTTTAGAATGTTGTTTTGAACATGAAGATAGCCTTCCCCGAGAGATGCTGGTGTTTCTGGAGGGATTCATTCCTGATGTAAGGGAGAAGATGATGCGCTCTGCGTTTTATATTTCTCAGGAAAACTTGAGGGATTGAGGTAATCTAAAAACAACATAAAACTTCTATTTTTGAAAAAATGAAATAAAGGAAAAGGTAAACCCTTTTCTCGATAAAAAAATTTATGAATCGGATATAACTCCTTTATTTAAGACACCATTCAACCAACTGAGGGGAGTACATCCTGTGAAAGGTCATTGGAGGTCAGAGGTGTGAGGGGATAACCATAAAGATTATCTGGTGTATTGTCAGTGATTACGGTTGCACTGTCTGCACTGGCAGTTCCGTAATTATAGAGGCCTCCTCCGTTAGTGGCGTGGTTGTCGGTGATTTTGGTGTTTATCAGGAATAGAATGCCTCCATAATTGTAGATTCCACCACCATAAGTTCCGTTTCCGTTGGTAAGGGTGAATCCATTTACGGTAAGGTCAAACTGGTTAAATGGTTCCATGGTAGATCCGAATAATCTTATAACACTATTTTTGGCCATACCATCTATGATGGTGCTGTCAGGACTGGCTCCCATTAGATAAACATCCTTGTTGATGTACAGGTTTTCATAATAGGTTCCTGCAGCCACAGATACTGTTCCATTATCAGATACTGTGTCAATTGCGTTTTGTATGGATGCTTTAGGCCCGTTTCCTGTTGCTGGATCGTAGTTAGCTGCCAGGCCATTCCATGCATCGTTTCCCTGTGTGCTGACATAGATGGTACTGGTGGCAAATGATGAGCCGGCAGTGATTATCAGGGCCATACCCACTACTAATAGACACACTAGTCTTTTTTCCCACTTAAAATTAGACTTCTTCATGTTTTGCTCCCCTTCAATATTATTATCCCATGAATGGATGATTTATCTGTAACCCTATTCATGATATTTTATATGATCAATGTTTGTTATGATTAATAACTTTGGCTGTTTGTTCGCGTAATAAAAACGTGGAAACTATTTATTATCCTATTTTGATGTGCTTTACCTTGATAGATTAAAAAAAATAATCAGTTATCCTTTTAAAATTATGATCCACGTAATAAAGCAGCTATTTTTAAATTACAGAGGTTCTGGGAGTGTTTAAAACCATTTTCCTTTTTTTATTTTTTTATATTTGGATATAAATATTGAATCGTTTAGATCAGGTTTTTGAAATATCTCTGTTTTTTGGGAGATTAATGAAAAAAGTTTTTAAAGTGTTCACATTATACTACTTACATTATATTTTTATTAGACCTAGAATATCTGGAGGATGAAAGGTGCCTAAAAGTATTAAGGACATTTTAATTGAAATGAAGAACATGTCCGAATTAATGGTTGATTTAGCTTATTCTGCATTACTATTCAATAGTAAAGATGCTGCAGAAGAAGTTATAAAACTTGAAAATAAAGTTAATAGGCTTAATTACGAAATTAAGAAAGAATCCCTCCTGGCTGCCAGGACAGTGGAGGATGCCGAAAAATTAACTGCCCTCCTTGAGGTGGGGGAAGCAGCAGAAACCATAGCTGATTCTGCAAAAGATATAGCTGACCTGGTTTTAAAAGGTATGAAACCACACCCTGTTTTCAAAATGGTTATGGAAGAGTCAGATGAAGTCATAATGAGAGTAAAAATCTCAGAGGGATCCGAGCTAATTGATAAATCTCTAGGAGAACTTCTACTTGCTACCCGGACGGGAATGACAGTTATCGCCATAAGGAGAAATGAATCCTGGATCTATGGACCCGACAAAAACACCATGATTTCTGCCGGAGATGCACTAATAGTCAAGGGGAATGAAACTGGAGGATCTCTACTCACACAACTTGCCAGTGGGGAAACCAAGCTAGAAGATCTGGAATATGAAGAATTTACAGAAGATTAGATGGGTGGAAGTCTATCTAATCCATTATTAAACTATTTTTTTCACAATTATTTAAGTTAAATTTTTAGAAATTTCTAAATCCTGGCGGTTAATTTAGAAAAATACTCATTTTTTTTAATATTTTTGGTAATATTCCCAAACCTTTATAAGTACTGTGGATATATCTTATTTTGTATTATGATAAGGTGTTGGAAAAAATGGATGATGTAGATTTAGCTATACTCCGTTCTTTAATTAAAAATTCGAGGATTACAATATCGCAGATGTCAAAAGAGATTGATGTCCCCGATGCAACCATATCTAATCGACTTAAAAAATTGGAAAAAGACATAATAAAACGTTACACTCTAATACCGGACTGGCAGAAGATTGGACTGGAGATAACTTCCATAATCATTATTCAGACCGAGTCTGAAAAACATGAATTGGTTAAAGAGGAACTCTCCCGGCTTCCGGAAGTGTCTGAAGTTTACAGTGTATCTGGAGAATATGACATTCTAATTAAAGTCTGGGTAAAGAGCATTGAGGACTTAAATCAATTGATAAATTCAAAAGTCCGCTCAATTGACGGTGTTGAAGATTTGACTGAAATGATAGTAATGGAAAGAGTTAAAGAGGACATTCCAGCACTTTAATGGATGAAAAAAGATAGAAATGTCGGAAAATCAAGTTATAATCAGTAATGGTAATGATTTCAAACAATTGTTGGTACAAGATTTCGTAAAATCAGCCATTACTGTAATTTTAGGGTGGTTAGGTGAAATGGACGGAGAAACTACTGAAGAGGATTGGCGATTCAATACACATCATTCTCGACTTGATGGTAAGATTAGCTGTCTTAGTTTCCAAAAGGTCTTTACAACTTCTCCAGGTCCCGTTTACCATAAGCAATAAGTTTACTAATTTTTTCAAAGATGTATCCCGGGTTTTAGGGGAAACATTCACCGCTCTTTTTATATGTGCCATCGGGGATTTAATCGCCGGTATTCTACTGAATGGAATGACCAATACTCTGGAGATACTCCCTGGGCTTCTGGTTCTTATTCCGGGAGCAATCGGGATGAGGGGGAACATATTCGGTGCATTAGGTTCCAGATTAAGCTCAAACCTCCATATTGGTACATTAACCCCGGAACTGAAAAAGTCACCCGTTTTAAACCAGAACATCATTTCGGCCATAATTCTAACCATCATAATGTCTATTTTCCTAGCATTTGCAGCTAAAGCTTTCTGCATTCTTCTGGGATTTGAAAGCATTAGCATCGTGGATTTCACTGTTATCTCCGTGCTGGGAGGAATATTTTCCGGGGCATTGCTTCTACCGGCCACCATTTTGATCTCCATCAAAAGTTATGAAAATGGATGGGACCCTGATAACGTAACCACTCCATTAATTGCAGCTTCTGGAGACCTTTTTACCATTCCTTCAATCCTTTTGGCTGTACAGTTACTGTTATGGATAAAAAATGGGTATACCGAAACAGTTCTATTTGCAATATTTATTGTAATTGGAATCATGGGCTTTATTTATGGAATCAAAAGGGGAAGCCATCTTAAGAAAATTATCATACACAGCACCCCTACCCTGTTTCTATCCTCAATATTTGGAACAACTGCGGGTACCATCTTAAACGGCAGCTTTTCAGCCATTTTAAGCAGTCCTGGGATTCTAGCCTTGGTCCCATTGTTCTCCGGGGAAAGTGGAGACCTGGTAAGCATCCTGGGGGCCCGGTTATCTTCAGGATTACACATCGGTTCCATAGAATCGTCCTTGAGGCCTACAGAAGGAGCAATGAGGAATTTTGCCATAATCATAATCCTGGCCATAATCATTTATCCCCTGATAGGTATTCTGGCTTACTTGGGATCACTGTTTTTTGGTGCGGGATCAGTGGGACTGGATAAAATGGTATTCATCAGTACCACCGCGGGATTAATGCTCACTCCCATAATGCTCCTAATTGCCTTCTACTTGAACACATTTTCCTACCGTAGAGGCCTGGATCCGGATAACATAGTAATACCCTTATCCACCAGCATCACTGATCCGGTGGCCAACACCTTCCTGGTGGTGATGGTACTGTTTACATTGGGGGCTGCGGTTTAAAAGGGGTTTAAAAAACATGAATTTGCTGGTTACATATGACTTGGGTTTTTTGGGGTTAAGAAAGTTGAATTGGTGAGCCTATGGAAAAAGTGAGGATGTTATGGGTGAGTATTGTTATTATTATAGCTGTATATGGTTTAATTTCTGGTTATTTGCATCCCTTTGAAGCTTATGGTACTGATAATGGGTTTTCCTACAAAAGCGACTACCTATCCTTTTCTCACAATTTCCTGTATGATTTCGCACATATTAACAAGATGGACCATTCCTACAACAGTAGTTATAACTATTCTTACATAGTATCCGCCAAATTTCTAAATGGAGACCAGGTAATAGTCTATAAACCTGTTGATACTAATTTATCTGCCTATGAAAAAGCTCAGCAACTGGAACCTAAAAATACGGGAAATCACAGTGCAGATTACACGGTTGAAACCATTCAAATAGCTAACGCTACCGGTTATAAAATTGATTCACTAAATTACTACAGTGGATTTAGGGATGGAGAGTTCGTATCAGAGTCAATTGATATAGTATTTGTTAAAAATGGAAAATTATATAAAATAACTTTCCTTTCACAGGAAAAGGGTCACCTGAATCAGAACAAAGCAGATATGGATAAGATTGTAAACAGTTTCACGGTTTATTAAAAAAAACCGTTTATTAAAAAAAAGTCCTGTTTAAAATAAGAAAGGAAAAATAAAAAAATAGGGATTTTTTTTTTATTGAAAACTAAACAAGGAGGTTTGGGTTCCATTTTCTTTGGACTCCGACTTTCCAGAATCATCTTTATCTCCAGATTCTGCACTTTCAGAAGGAGTACTCTTCCTTTTTCGGGGTTTAGTAGTTTTAGTACTTGTTTTTGGATCTTTAGGCGTAACTGAGCTTTTAGAGTCCTTTGCTTTTGAAACCTTCTTTGCAGATGAAGCTGTGTCTTTAGACCTTCTTTCTTTACCGGTAACCTTTTCATTATCTGTAACTGTTTCCGAAGTTTTTGAGGAAGATAAACTTTTGGTGGATGGAGTTGACTCTTTAGCGGCTTTTTTGGTTTCTGATGGTTTTTTGGTCTTGGTAACTTTCTTTACCTTTTTCTTCTTTATCTTCCTGCTTCTAAACTGTTTAACCTCGGCATCGTCCAGGTCAAAGTATTCAGCCAGTTCACGGGCCAGATCATCCCCCTGGAACATTATCTCAAAGTAAGGGAAATTCTCAATGGCCACCTTCCGGGAGGTGTGCAGTCGGGCTCCCATTTTAGTGGCCACCCTATCTCTCAAGTCCCGTTTTGCCCGGTTCTTGGATAGTTTACTGTAGAATGTGGAACTGGCGTATCGGCTGAACTTCTTGTAGGTTTCATCCTTGGCCAGAGCCACCCCCAGACCCATCAGATCATAGGTGTACTTCCAGTAACCATAATGCCGGGTATGGAAAGCCCTACCTAAATATACATCGGCTTCAGCCACGGCATCGTAAGCTTTTTCAATTTCTTCTGGCCTTTCATACTCCCGGGGAATGTTCTCAGTTATCTGTTCCAGTATGAAACCCGGATCGGCCTCCAGGCGCAGGGCATCCTTGATTCTCTTGGGATTTTTGCTTTTAAGCACAGTACGCACTGAATCGAAGATGTTGTTGATATCATCCTTTTCCGCCACAGCTTTCAGATCATCAGAGGTGATTGAATCCTTTCCCTGGGCAATGACCTGCAGATCGTTTATGGCTGATCTTAAATCTCCACGGGATCTCTTGGCCAGTGTGCGGAGAACATGTTCCTCAAAATCCACCCCTTCCTTGACACAGATCCTCTTTAAAAGAGCCACTATGGAATTGGTATGTACTTTGTTTATTTTTATCAACTGACATTTGGATTTAAGGCTCTGGATACGTTTACTGTAAAGATCGTTGGCCATCATAATCATGGGATGGTGGCCCTCTTTGATGATCTTGTTTATGGCCCGTATCCCTCCCCGGTCCTCGTTACCATGTAAACCGTCTACTTCGTCCAGGATTATGAGTTTACGGCCCCCCTGCCCGAATAGGGAGACAGAAGCTGATGCTTCGCCAATGGTGTTCATTATTATGTCGTAGGATCGTTTGTCACTGGCGTTGAGTTCTATGTGGTCCGAGAACTCACGGGCAACCAGATGGGCCAGAGTGGTTTTACCGGTACCGGGTGGTCCTACCAGGAGGATGCATTTCTGGGCTTCACCATGATCCCAGCTTTCTACCCAATTTTCAATCTCTTCAATGGCCTTTTTATTCCCCAGAACATCTTTCATGGTCTGGGGACTGTACTTTTCAGTCCACAACATCTAATCTGCCTTTTCTTTTGGTAAAAATTTGGTTAATAAAGCTTCCAACTGTATACGTGGATTGGCCCCTTCCCTTATTCGGAAGTCGTATTCTCCAATATTTTCCACCAGTTTGATGTATTCGTCACTGGCAATAAGGTCGTCTACCGCCATTCTGGAGACTTCCTGATAGATCTGAGTAACCATATCTTCTCCACTGGTTCCCTGAACCACCATAACCTCCCGTAGAAGGTCACGGGCACCCATAAAATCTCCATCCAGTGCCATGTTTACTATTCTACGCACATCTTTTGGTTTGGCCTTGGAAACCACATCATGGACGGTTTCCTCAGTCACCTCTTCGCCCATGGATGCGGTGGACTGCAGGATGTTTACTGCCCGGCGCATATCTCCCTCGGCAAAGTAGACAATGCTTTCCAGAGTTCCAGGAGTGTAATTTACGTTTTCAGCCTTAGCTATTATTTCCAATCTCTGGATAACTTGGTGACCTTTGATAGGGGCGAATCTGAATATGGCACACCGGGATTGGATAGGATCAATGATCTTGGAGGAGTAGTTACAGGAAAGAATGAAAGATGATGTTTTGGTGTACATCTCCATCTCACGGCGAAGGGCGTGCTGGGCATCCTTGGTCATGTTATCCACTTCATCCAGGAAAATAATTCGGAAGGGTGCGCCAACGGCCTTTAACCGACAGAAACTCTTAATATCCTTACGCACAGTCTCAATACCCCTGGCATCAGAGGCATTCAGTTCCAGGAAATTCTGCTTCCAGTATTCCCCCAGCATGGCTTTGGCCAGGGCAATGGCCGTGGTGGTTTTTCCCACTCCTGCTGGTCCAGTGAACATGAGGTTAGGCATGCTCTCTTCGTGTATGTACTGTTTGAGTCTTTGTATAATGTGTTCTTGACCCACAACCTCATCCAGGTTTTGTGGTCGGTATTTTTCCACCCATGGTCCGTTCATGATTTATCACCGTTTTAATTTCTAATAAACTGTTCTTATTTCTAAATATTTTGTGAAGGTAATTTTTCTAATATTTATATGGGGATAATATGATTATTGATATGTAACTGTTATTTTAAAAAGGTTTAAAATTTAGATTAATCCGGGTTATTTAACTTTTTAACCGGGATCAAATCAACTTAATTTTAAAAAAAGTGTGGTTTCCAATATTAATGTTGTAGGGGTATTGTCAGTAACTGATTTTTGGCTTAAAAAAACATTAAACTGGTTAACAGGGTTCAGGAGAACAGGTGAGCAATTTCAGGATGCATTTTTCCTTTGATATCCAGTTTATCCATGGCTTCTCCATAGGAATTTTTGATTTCCATGAATTCAG
>Ga0228535_1000078_pt1:17500-22500 | contig 286980 bp, 265 predicted proteins | sample SJ1metagenome_FD_168457 | JGI IMG/M metagenome (GOLD analysis project Ga0228535, IMG submission 168457) | Enriched culture of PCE-dechlorinating microbial communities from Ithaca, New York, USA - SJ1 | ecosystem: Engineered > Modeled > Simulated communities (microbial... >...
ACCATCATGTTTTCTTATTTGCCTTCCTAAAATCTCCTATTTTGATGAAAATTACGTAATCATAAATTTTTCTAATGGCCCATATTTTATTATGCACTCTTTCTCCCTAATAAGTGTTATAACTACACATCAAGGTGGTCATAAATATTCTTAGGCCATAAATATTCTTAAGTAATATTAATATTAATCATTAATAAGTATAAGTATTGGTATAATGGAGGATTATGCTGTTATATTCCATTCAAATAACAATTGAATAATTAATTACATATTTATCTTATTTTAATAAGTTCAAATGCATCTTTAATGTTTGTCGGTAGTATATTCTTAGATCAGGTGCTTGAACTGGAGTAAAATAAAATTAGAAGGTAATTAATATATTATTTGTGTTGATTAGGCATCTATTTTACAAATTACTGGTGGATACCAGTTTAAAGTGGGTAATCCATGCCGCCTGTTTTTTACCGGGAGGGTAACAGGTAACAATTAACAGTCTGGCCTGTCCTTCCTGAGAAAAACGGATGGGATTGGTTTTATAGTCCCAGCGTATATCATTACCATTGGAAGTTACCTCGTAGACGTATTTCTTGCGCTGGGTAAAATCCTGGATAATGGCTTTATCTCCGGGTTGAAGAGAAGCTATGTTAGCGAATAATCCGGAATAAGTTGTTCGGTGCCCTAAAATACCACATTCGCCGGGTTTACCGGGCATAACACTCTCAGGGTAATGATAAACAGCATTATAGGCATTTACAGTGTCTGATCGAATGCTGGCGTTCACCCCGAGTTTGGGTATGATTAATTTGGCATTCATATAGGTCTTTTTAAGATCAGTAGGGTCCAGAGCATCCACGGGGTTGCTCATTTTTTCCTGATAATCCTTAACACTTTTCTGAGCCTTGGTTACGTTTTCCATCTGCACGTAACCGGCCATAGCTATGCTACCGGCCAGCGTGGCACACGCTAAAATAATTATGATGGCCAAAACATTATTCCTTGACATTTTCCCGGCAATCCTTAACTACCAGTAACTCTTTGACCTTCAGAGCTAACTGGCTTTTGTAGGTGTCTACCTTCCAAGGGTCTTCGACCCAGACATTGATGGTGGCTTTAATACCTGTATCTGTCATTTCTTTTATAAGCACGTTTGGTTTTGGCTGGGGTAGAGCCCACTGGCAATTTGATGCTACCTTAACCATTGAGTTAACAGTTTCTTCCAGTTCTATTTCATAGGGGATGTTAACGTTTAGTTCCACCCTACGTGTTTCACGGGAGGTGTAATTTACGTAAACTGAACTGGAAAAGGTGGAGTTAGGAATGGTGATGATTTTGTTGTCATCGGTTTTAATGGTGGTAACCCTTAAACCCAGTTTAATCACTTTGCCCCTTTTTCCGGACATTTCAATGATGTCTCCCACTTTAAAGCTCTGGTCTGCCAGGATGAACATGCCCGCAATGAAGTTGGATAGGGTGTCCCGGGCAGCAAAACCTACAGCTATACCTACAATACCCAGGCTGACAATTATGGCGTTTATATCCACTCCAACTTCCCTTAAACAGAGGGTTATGGCCACAGCAATTACTGAATATTTGATGATCTCATTTATGACCTGGATAAGAGTGAGTTCAAAATTAAACTGGCTACCAATTTTCTTGACGATATAAATAGACCACTTGGTTATGATCAGGGAAACTACTAGAATTATGGCTATTTTTATAAGGTTAATGTACAGGGGGTCAGGATCAACAACCATTTAAGTTTACCTCAATCTTTTTTTTGCGGGAATCTTTAGATATCCCTAATTTTCATTAGATGCCTTTCCTTCTTAAATTCATGAATGATTTTTTTAATAGATGAAGGTTTAATTTTTCAATAGGGTGAAGGTTAATAAATGCAGCAAGCTAACGGTTATGTCGTTCCACGGGGATAGTCATGAAATCCTCAGCCACAGTCACTTCACGGAACACCTGGCTGGCTTCTTTTCTTAAATCACCGCTGTTCTTGTAACGGGTGCTTATATGGGTTAGAATTAATTCAAATACCTTTGCTTTTTTGGCAATCTCTGCGGCCTGGGTGGTAGTGGAGTGGCCATTTTCAAGGGCTTTTTTTTCCTGTGATGATTCGTAAGTGGATTCATGTATGAGAACATCAGCATTAGATGCGAATTTAACAAGTTCCTGGCAGGGTATGGTATCTCCGGAATAAACAATCTTCCTCCCCCTTCTTTTTTCTCCAAGGACCTGTTCTGGCAGTATTAATTCACCATTTAACTCTACTGGAATTCCATTCTGAAGTTTACCAAAATCTGGGCCTGGTTTCAAGCCCAGTGCAATGGCTTTTTCCCGGAGGAATTTAGGGGACCGTTTTTCTTCCACGGAATATGCCAGGTTAAGTACAGAGTGGTGGGTAGGACAGCATTCAATTACATAGTTATCTGTTTCAAGAATCACACCTTCTCTTACTTCATAAGCATGTATGGGGAAAGATAATGCATAGTAACCCAGGTCTTTAATGGCCTGGACAGTTTTTATAGTTCCTTCAGGCCCATAGATGTGTAGTGGCTCTTTACGGCCTCGGAAGGCCATGGACTGTATCATACCGGGCAGTCCCAGGAAATGATCCCCGTGTAAGTGGGTTAGATAGATATGATCCACCTTCATGGGGCTCAGTTTGATTCTGGCCATCTGGCGCTGGGTCCCCTCTCCACAATCAAAGAGCATCACCTCTCCAAAGGCCTTAAGGGCAATGGATGGATGGTTTCGTTTAGTGGTGGGAAGTGCAGATGAGGTTCCTAAAAATATTAACTCCATAATTGGGTCACCTAATACTAATATGATGGGATATTTATTCTTTAAATGATTGTTTTATAATTTACAATTCTTATAAGTTAATGGCTGGTAAATGTGAGTTTTAATGTATTTCTCCACATTCTAAATTCACTGGATAATATATCCCGGGTTAAAATTTATATCCTTCCTGGGATATAAAGGACAAGTAATGAATTTAACCGGGGAAGTAGTGGATTTTAAATATTCTCTCCTCTATTTAAGGTTTTATAATATCATTTATAATGGATAAGGTGCAATCATGAGGCAGGACCTAGCTAATATGGTTTATGAGGATATCGGTTTTGAAGATATAACCACTCAGGCCGTGATACCTCCAGGATTACAGGTTAAAGGCAAGATCATCGCCAAGGAACCGGGAATAATTGCCGGGATGGAATTAGCCCTTGATATTTTCGCAGATTTCAACGTTACCGTGGAGCCAATGGTGGAAAATGGTGAAAATATAAGTGAAGGGCAGGTTATCTTGGAAATAAGCGGTGATCCGCGTACTATACTTACTGTGGAGCGAACAGTGCTCAATCTCCTCATGCGCATGTCGGGAATTGCCACCCTAACTTCCAAGATAGTGAAAAAGGTTCGCAGTGTCAACCCGGATGCTACTGTTGCCGGGACCCGTAAAACAACTCCTGGTCTTCAATTATTCGAAAAAAATGCCATAAGGGCTGGTGGGGGAGATACGCACCGCTTTCGACTGGATGACGGTGTGCTCATAAAGGATAATCACCTGGCCCTGGTGGGAGGAGTGGGTGAAGCAATATCCCGGGCCCGTCGATATGTCAGTTTCACCAAGAAGATTGAAATCGAAGTGGAAACCCTGGAAGAAGCATTACAGGCTGCCAGAGCAGGTGCTGACATTATAATGCTGGACAACATGGAACCTGAAAGAATTAACCAAGTTCTGAAGGCCCTGGAAGATGAAAATCTCCGTGATAAAGTCATAATTGAGGTTTCCGGCGGTATCAATGAGAATAACATAGTGCAGTTTGCAAACACGAAGGTGGATGTCATCTCCACTGGATACATTACCCACTCTGCTCGATCATTGGACCTAAGTCTGGATCTGGAAAAAATTCACTGAACCCTATACTTCTCGGTTAATCAAACCAGGAAGGTATGCATAATATTGGTGTAAATTTTTATTTTACCTTCCATTATTTTTAAGGTGTAACCTGGAATCACCCTAAATTTTGCACGTAACTTCATTATTTTAACCATAATTTTATATAAGAAAGTTAACATAGCATTTAGTGTGAGTAAATAGAATTATAAATCTAAAAGTAGGAGATTTTTCATGTACGACGAAAGAGAAGATGAATTTAACGAAGAAATTATTCAGGAAGAAACCGAGGAATTTACCGACTCTGAAGAATCAGTTGAGTCAGATGAAACTACTGGAGAAACCTCTGAAGATGAAGAAGAAGGGGAAGATTTACCTTTTGCCAAAGCGGAAGTCGTACGTCTCATGAAGCAGAACCTGGACAAGGATAAGATGATCCGGGAAAGGGTTAAGGTGGAGATGAACAAGTTCCTGGGAGAGGTGCTGGTAAAGGTCTGTGAGCAGCTCAATGAATATCCCTACACCACCATTGAATATGAAATGCTCAAAGAATCCATTTATCCTTACCAGAACATTGAAAGGATCAATGAAGAGAAGAAAAGAATATTAATGCACCTGCACGCCATTAAGGCTGATTGTGATGCCCTTTCCATGGATGTTAAGAGGACACTGAAACTCAAAGATGTCCAGGAAGAAGAAGAAGATCCTGCTTTCATGGATTAAACCTCTTCAACTTTTCATTTTTTTTATTTTAACTACTTTAAACTCTTAGATTTAGGGAATCCCTTTTTTGGATTTACTAGATTACTGCTTCTGTTTGGGATCTTCCCTCGTTTAATTTATTTTTAAGTTAAAGACAATATACCAGACAGTGTCTACTATGAGGGGCAGTGTCTACTCAGAGTCACGGTCAAGTTCCAACTCTTCATTCTCAAAGGTAGTGAAACCAGTTTTCAACTTTTTAATCTCTTCTTCACTTAACCCACTTTTAACTGCTGCTTCATCAACGATAACACTGTGCCCAAAGGGATCCTCCATGATCATGGTGACCTTTTTGGCACCGTTTTTCACTTCTTCCAAATCTTCCAGTATC
>Ga0228535_1000078_pt1:27500-65000 | contig 286980 bp, 265 predicted proteins | sample SJ1metagenome_FD_168457 | JGI IMG/M metagenome (GOLD analysis project Ga0228535, IMG submission 168457) | Enriched culture of PCE-dechlorinating microbial communities from Ithaca, New York, USA - SJ1 | ecosystem: Engineered > Modeled > Simulated communities (microbial... >...
CATTAATATCATAACTGAATACGAAAATCAAGGAATATTTAACCGACTAATGGGGCAAAGCAGAACAGCCACCAATCTCCGGCGACAGATTATTAACATCGCAGAAATTGCCATTAAAAAGAGCTTCAGACAGTACCCGGAAGTAGTGGATAAATTTGAGATTAACGTAGAATTCAGTTAAATTAGATAGTTAAGTTAAAAAAAGTTAAGATGGAATAATTTTTTAGGAGGAAATTTGATGACAAGAGTGATAACCGTTGCATCAGGAAAGGGCGGTGTTGGAAAAACAACCATCACTGCAAACTTGGGAGTGGCTCTGGCTACCTATGGGGAAGAGGTTATAGTTCTGGATGCAGATGTGGCCATGGCTAACCTGGAACTCATACTGGGTATGGAAGGAAAGTCAGTGACTCTGCACGATGTTCTTTCTGGAGATGCGGATATTGAAGATGCTATTTATGAGGGACCGGGCGGTGTTAAAGTGGTCCCCGCTGGAATCTCACTGGAAGGCCTTCGTAAAATCAAAATGGATCGCCTGGAAAACGCTCTGGAGGTACTGGTTGAAAGGGCCGATATACTGTTAATTGATGCCCCTGCTGGTCTGGAAAAGGATGCTCTGGCAGCCATAGCTGCTGCCCAGGAAATGATACTTATCACCACCCCGGAAGTACCATCCATCAGTGATGCCCTAAAGACCAAGATAATAGCCAACCGGCTGGGTGTGGATATTTTGGGAGTAGTAATCAACCGGGAACAGCACGATAAAACCTTCTTAACCATCAGTGAAATTGAAACCATTTTGGAAGTGCCGGTAATTGCGGTAATCCCTGAAGACACTGAAGTCAGCAGGGCCGCTGCCTTTGGAGAACCTTTAGTAATCAAAAACCCTAAATCTCCCACCAGCAATTCTGTCATGCAATTGGGAGCGGACCTGATAGGTGAAGAGTACCAGCCAATTGAACCAGACAAGAAGGGAGTTATCTCCAAACTGGTGGAAGGATTACTGGGAAGGAGATAAAAATTTTTAATTTTTAACTGACTGGAGAGTACATGTCAAGATTCATTGCACTTGCATCTGGAAAAGGTGGAGTAGGGAGAACATCCCTTACTTTTAATTTAGGTGTGGCCTTGAGCCTTTTTGGTGAAGAAACAGTCATGCTGGATATGGATCTGATGATGTCCAACATGGATGTTATCACCGGACTTTTGAATCCAGAGGTAACCCTGCACGATGTACTGATGCGTGATAAAGCAGTCCAGGACTGTGTTTACCAGGTTAATCAGGGTGCCCTGGTAATACCTACGGGTATGCATTTTGAAACCTTGAAAACCATTAACCCCAACTATGTTTCCTGGCAAAGGATAATGGAAGAAATATCAGCCTATGGAAATATTTTCCTGATGGACCTACCTTCTGGTATAAATTCAAATATCTTCGAAGCCTTACCCGAGGACACGGAAGCCATACTGGTTACCAATTCTACCATGCCCTCTGTTGCTGATGCTCTGAAGATAAGAATTCTCTTAAACGAACTAAACATTGAAATCCTTGGTTTTGTCCTGAACATGTGGTACGATGATAATTTTCTTCTCTCAGTTAATGAAATAGAATCCATACTGGAAGTACCCATGATCTCGGTTATTTCCTACGACCGGGAGATGGACCGTTCCATAGCACTGGGCAGTTCAGTGATGGAATTAAACCCTGCATCCCCCATAAGCAATGAAATAATGCAACTGGCCGCGGATCTTGTTGGAAAGGAATATAAACCGGTACAGCCTGATAAAGAAGGGATTATGGAACGTATTAAGAAATTTGTGGGTATATTACCTCCTGAAAACAAATAATTAATATTTTTCTAAATTTAAAACCCTTATTTTTAACTTTAAGTCTGTTTTAATCTTTTTTTAGAATTAGTACCTTGATTTGCTTTGATTCCATCAATGAGATGCTGATTTTTATCCTTACAATCCATAAAATTGGGCTGCATTCTTACAAGACAACATATCAATTTTTTTATCATCCCACCCAGCCATTTTAAGTGCGTGCACGGTTTTAGGGACTGATAAAGGGTCGGAAGGTGAAGAACTCATGTCACTATCCAGCATGAACCTTTCGGGGCCGTATTCACCGAAGGTTTTCTCTAGCATCTCCACCGCCTCGGTAGGTGTCATCTTCTGTGGCTGCACAGTTACCCCCATCATCCCTTCAAAATCAGCCATTAAATCGATTATGGATGGATCCACATGGTCCACCACCACCAGAGACGGATCAATGTTACCTTCAATTATAGAAAGGGTTTTAATGGTCACTTCCCTTTTATTCTTTCGTGGGGTGTGCACCGCCACTTTCATGCCCAGTTCATTGGCCATTTCTAGCTGAATTCGGAATACTTCCCGTTCAAGGTTGGAAGCAGTTTCCAGTCCAATTTCTCCCAGGGCAATCACCAGGTCCTGATCCAGGAACCAGGGGAGTTTACGGAGCACTAACTTATAATCTTGGCATATACTCCGTGGGTGGAGTCCAAGGGCAGCTTTAAGAGTGAGACCATTTTCTGCAGCCCGTTTAAAATCGTTTTCCAGTATACGGTAGAAGTGGTCCAGGACCACGGCCGAAGTGCTCATCCTCAGGGGGTCATGAGCCAGTGTAAGGGCAGACTCTATCCCGGCAACAGCCATATTCTTAAAATCCTCGTAAGGCCGGCAATCCGCATGTATGTGTGCGTCTATCATAAATTCATCTCCATAAAATTTCTAACTTGAATGGTTAACTGTTTTTTTAAAGTTTAATGAAAACTATCCATATAAACTATCCATATATTATGTCTAAAATCACCATTTTTTATTCTAAAATTAATTAAGAACTTCGAACATATAAGTACTATGTAAATGGATAATTCCATAATTTCCTTTCTCTTAAGAAGGCGTAACTGTGGATATGGAAGAAATGGTCAAAACGGCTACATTAAAGGTTTTGAAGGCCATAGCCAAAAAAACACGATATAAAACTGGTTCGCTGCCCAACTAACTGAAAATTGCCCAGATGATCCCTAAAGACGAACTGGAAGCATTGTCATAAGAAGATTAAGTTTTCCCCATTAAAATTTCCCTATTGAAAATAAAAACCTATTGAAAATAAAAAAAAAATATGAATAAAAAAAAGTGTTTTTAGGACATATTTATTGTCACTAATAAAATATGGGTTTAGATGTCACTAAAATTCACTTTTTTAAGTAATAAGTTGTTTATTTTATCCGCCACAATGGATAGAGGCACCCGAACCTGTTCCTGGCTGTCACGTTCACGTATGGTAACTGTCTCATCTTCCAGGGTCTGGTGGTCCACGGTAACTGCAAATGGTGTTCCAATTTCATCAGAACGAGCATAACGACGGCCTATGGTTCCAGAAGTGTCCACTTCAGCTATTATGCCTTCCCCACGGAGATTTTCCATTATGTTATTGGCTATTTCCACCAGTTCATCTTTGTTTACCAGTGGGAAGACATTTGCTCCCACCGGGGCGATGTCTGGTGGGAAATGGAAAATATTACGCTCATCTTCCTGGGTAAAGGAGTGGAGGAGTACGGAGTAGGTTATACGGTCAATACCGTATGATGGCTCAATTACATGGGGATATATCTTTTCACCCCTTACAGTTTCTTCAACTTCTTCGAATGATACGAGATCCGGAGTTAACTGGTAGGTCTCACCTTCCAGTTCCACCTCATAAACACCTTTATCCTGGAAAGCTTCTTTTATAATGTTGGAATCTGCTTCTTTGAGGAAATTCATGATCTTAGGGGCCGCACCCTTAAACAGGGGTCCAAATTTTTTCATGTCCGGTTTGGCCGCTATCTTGGTGATGGTTCGTGGTTCATCGTATTCTATGAAAACGGATAGATCTTCCTTACTGTACTGACTGTGGGATTTAAGGTCGAAATCTGTTCGGTCGGCAATTCCAATCACTTCGATCCAGCCATAACGGTCGGTGTAGATTTCCACATCCCAGCAGTCAATGGCGTAGTGGGCCATCTCGGTCTTCATGTGCTGACGGAACCTTATCACATCTCGTGGTATTCCCAGATCCTCCATGAACTGGTCAGCCAGACATAACTGGTAGGTTAACATTTGACTGGATACCACTCCGGTATCCACGGCTTCATGGGCGGTGATTTGGACTGATTCCCCATCTTTCTCCTGGGCATCGGCAGTGTATAGGGTAAGGGTTTGCTGGGCCACCTTCTGGAAGCGGGGATGTTTCTTATCCCGGGGGTCCACGAAGATCTCTGCTTCAGCCTGGGTGAACTCCCGAAGCCGGATAACGCCCTGACGTGGGGAGATCTCATTCCGGTAGGCCTTACCCAACTGCACCACACCGAAGGGGAGTTTCCCACGGAAGAACCTTAAAAGTCTCTTGAAGGGTATGAATATGCCCTGAGCGGTTTCTGGCCGCATGTAACCAGTTTTTTTACCTTTAGCACCAATAAGAGTTTGGAACATCAGGTTGTAACTCCATACATGGGTCAGGTGGCCTCCGCATTTGGGGCAAGGTATCTGCCGGTCGGATAATATCTCGGTGAGTTCCTGGTTTTCTAATCCTTCGACTTCTTCTCCAATGGCTTCTTTAATAACATGATCTGCCCGGAAAACTTCCAGACAATCTTTACATTCAGTCATTGGGTCGTTAAAGTGATCCACGTGTCCCGAGGCTTTAAGTGCCTCTTCGGGCATAATGGTTGGTGATTCTATTTCGTAGAATCCCTCACCCACCAGGTAGTACTCCCTCCACTTGTTCATGATCTTATTTTTCAAGATGGCCCCTAAAGGACCGTAATCAAAGAATCCTGCCACTCCGGAGTAAATTTCAAACGATGACCATAAAAATCCTCTTTTTTTGGCAATATTCATAACATCTTCATTTTTCATTTATATCCTCTCATGATTCATCTTTAGTAGTGAATAATATTATAAAATTAAATTGTAGGGTTTATTCCCTGCAAAAAGATACAGTATACCCGGATAATCCATAAAGCAAACTTTAATTCATTTAATCAAAGTAACCTAAACCATTTAAAGCAACTTCAATCCCTTTAATTTAAAGTAATTTTGTTTGCTTCCGGTCTCTGATCTCGTAGTCCTGTTTGATTTTACTGGTAACTGGTTTGTCCTGACCCATATATTTACTATCCCGCTCAGGATGTCCGTAGGGACGTAGTGATGGAGTGGTCATGGTTTCAAACACGATCTGGCATACTCTTTGACCGGTGTAGAGTGCAACTGGCATTTTACCTATGTTAGATATTTCCAGGGTGATCTTCCCTTCGAATCCCGGATCAATGTAGCCGGCAGTTACGTGCATGGTGATACCCAAACGCCCCATGGATGAACGCCCCTCCACACGGGCCACCAGGTCATCAGGGAGTTTAACAGCTTCGTAGGTGGTGGCCAGTGCAAATTCACCGGGATGTATTATGAATGCCTCTCCCTGTTCTAAATGGAATGATTCCATGTAGGACTCCAGGTCAGATTTGTCCAGGGGGTCGATACAGGGCTTCCGGATTATGCGAAATCCTTTAAATTCATTACCAATCCTGAGATCCACTGATGATGGCTGGATCTGTCTACTTGGGTCTTCCAGGGGTTCTATGGTGATTTTGCCTTCATCCAAATATTTTATGATATCCTGGTCACTTAAAATAGCCATTTTATCCTTATTCTCCCTTTTTAGTTAGTTATTTAATTATTAGTTGTTTTGGGGATAAATCCAATCTGTACATTATTCTTAAATTTTATTTACGATGCTTTTAAGTGGATTATTATTTACAAAGTTTTTATTTACAAAGTTTCAATTAATCTACTTAATAATCCTCCACTTTACTATTTATTATATTCTCTCTTTAATCCTTCGAAACACTCCTTTAAGAGTATGGGCTTCTCTTCCGGAAATAAATGCCCTTCCCATCACTCTTCTAAACACTGTGGAGGCATTCTTCTTTTTATGATCAGGGTAATCCAGATGGTCCAGTACTTCGTTCATGTCCCGGATTAAATCCTGTTTTTCCTCCACCGAGGCTTCGTCTATCTCTTCCACGGGATAGTCTTTTTCAGTCTTAAAAAGTTCATAAAAGATGATGGCTGCGGCATGGGTGATGTTAAGGATGGGATACACGTCATGGGTGGGAATGGATACCACCACGTCACACAGTTCCAATTCCTGATTGGTGAGGCCATCCCCTTCCCTGCCGAATATTAGTGCAATATTGCCCCTTTCATTTAAGTTTTGGGCCAGGTTCTCTGGAGTAACGGCGATACGGGGGATGTTGTAACTTCCACCGGCTGTACCCGTAGTGCCCACTGCAAAGTCAATTTTATTTATTTTGATAAATTCCTCCAGTGAACTGTACTCCTGGCGATTGGAAACAATTTCTCGGGCATGCATAGCCTTATAGTACGAATCATTCTCCAGTTGGCAGGGATTAATAAGCACCATATCCCTTAAACCGAAATTTTTCATGGTCCGCGCCAGAAAACCAATATTCCCTGGAGTTTCGGGCTCCACAAAAACCACATAAATCATGTTATCCTGTTCAAATCCTTTTTTTAGTTTTATAGTTTGTTCTGAAGTTATGATGATAAAAGGGATTACCTGAGTATGGACGTTACCATCCTCTTTTTATTGATAGGCCTTTTCCAGTAATTTTAGTAGGTTCATAACTTCCAGGTTGAGGCCTTCCCTCTCCAGGGATGCCCTGATGTTATTTTCACAGAAGGGGCAGATGGTGATCACCGCATCCACACCCAGTTTTTTAATCATCTCTGCCTTGGCACGGCCTAAATCTGCAGCAATTTCTGGTTTACCGGATCTCACACCACCACCAGCACCACAGCACTGGTCAGGGACTTCCATTTCCACGAATTCCAGACCTTTAATTTTCCTTAAAATTTCACGGGGTTCCTCCCGGATGCCCTGGCCACGAACAAGGTGGCAGGGGTCGTGGTAGGTCACCTTCAGGTTAACCGGTTTCATATCCTCTGTTTTCAGTTTATCTGCCAGATACTCACTGATATCCATTACCTTGAACTGGACACCGTATCGGGGATAATCCTTTTTAAGGGTTGCACCACAACCGGCACAGACAGTGATAATGGTATCGTAACCCGCAAAGGCCTCGGCATTCTTTTTCACCAGATCTTCCACAATATCAGTTTGTCCGGTTCGGATGAGGGGAGAACCACAGCAAACCTGCTGGCTGGGCACCTCTACTATGACATCATGGTTGTTTAGAACGTCCAGGAGGGCCATTCCAATCTCAGGCAGACGATAATCCATGAGGCAACCAGTGAAAAGGGCAACTTTTTCTTTTCCCTCGGCCGCATCTTTGGGTAACCCTCGGGAGTTGGCTATTTTCACAAAACCATCCCTCATGGGACCTTCTTCCAGGGGTTCCACGGATCTTCCGGTCTTTTCAATGAGTTCCTTTAAAGCGCGATGGGGTGGAAGGGGCCCAATACCTTCCTGGTAAGCCATTTCCCGTAATTTTTCAATGGCACCACCAAAGGTGTTGATTTCCTTGGGACATACCTCCACACATTTAGAACAGGATGTACAACAGTAAAGCCCCTCTTCGAAACCTTCCTCTGCCCTATCAGAGCAATCTCTTGGATCAAATGCGAATTTAGACAGATAACGCATGAAATAGGGTCCTGCAAATTCATCATTAACTTTCAGTACAGGACAGGCTGATAAGCAGGAGTAACAGTCAATGCAACTCCTTAACTTCTTGGTGTTGGCCAGATCTTCAGGATTGATAATGGCCGGACACTCACCACTCTCACATTCATCCTCAAGGAAGAGGCCTATATCCTTTACTTTACCGTCCATTTCGCTTCGATCAACAACTAAATCCTTAACAACTGGTAAATTAAGGGGTTCAATTACATCTTTATCCTGTATCTCTTTTTTACAGGCCAGGGCCATTTCTCCATTAACTTTAACTGCACAGGATCCGCACTGACCCGCCCGGCAGGAACTGCGATAGGCAATGTTCGCCTGATGGTGCTGGTTGATGTAATTCAAGGCGTCCAGGACTTTCATTTTATCCTTTCTTTTAACCGAGTAAGTTTCAGGGTGGGGTTTTTCATCCCTGGAAGGCTGGCGCATAACAGTTACATTTATCATTTCCATCTCCGACATGATTTAAGCATTTAATGATTTTGTTAATTGGTTTAAACTTTTAAAAAACATTATTAGTTAGTTAACTGGTTTTTTTAGATTTTTCAAACTCAGTTTAAAGATCCATTCTATAAACTCCAATGGCGATTGAGAGTTAAAATAGAATCAATAGATATTAGGTGCTATTCCTATAAAAAATATTATACCATGAAAAAATATAGTCCACCAAAATTGGAATTCATGAGTGAACCTTTTTAGGGATTATCAATCCAAATCCTTCACTAAAAACCAGTAAATAGCCAGTTCATCTTCCAATTGAGGGTGGTTGGGGTAAGTTGCAGCCACCAGATCCCAGTACTCTTTGCTGTGGTTTCTGACCTTCAGGTGACAGATTTCATGGTGCACCACGTATCGGATAAGGTTTTTTGGTAGGTATCTCAGGCGGGTGTTTATATTTATGTTGGCCTGGTTACTACAGCTTCCCCAGCGGGTTTTCATCCGCCGCAGAGTTACCTGGTTAACCTTCAAACCCATTTCACAAGATATTTCATCCACCAAGGCACTTACCATGTCCCGAAAGTCTTCTCTACTCCTACTAAAATCCAGCTTCCTTTTTTGAGATTCACTTCTCAACCTTCTGATCCGTGAAATTTTTTGATAAATCCATTTCTCATGTTTATCCACCAGTTCCTGGTAATCATTCACCCCTGGTGGCAATATAAGGTTAAGTTCCCCATTTTTAATTTCCAAACGGGCATATTTCACTTTCCGGTGGAATACATGATAGTTAACCTCAATATCCTGGATTTTAATTTTCCTCATCAGGGTTAATTATAATAAAATCCTTAAATAATCTTCTATTAGTAAACTTATACTGAACTTTTCTAATGCCAATAGTGAGGGGGACCATGAAAGAAACTTCATTTGCAGTGGTTATTGTAACATTTCTGGCCTTTCTGGGTGTTTTATCAGGGATAGTTTTGCTGGCGGATAATGAAACCTCTATATTGGAAGATGCGGGTTCTTTTTTAAACCAACAACAGAACTCCAGTATTCCTCCTGTAGACCCCGTGCAAAACACTTCCGAAATTTCTAACACCACCAATCTCTCGAGTAACTCCAACCAGACTCCAAAAAATAACACCAAATCCACTAATTATTCGGTTGAAACAGTTTTAGGACAAAAAACACCCCTGCGTGATGGTGTGCAACTGGTTTCTGATATCTGGATTCCCACTGAGGAGGGCCAATATCCAGTTATCATGATTCGAACCCCCTACGGTCGCAGCAACCCTCAAATGAACTACACTGGTATGGGAGAGTATTTCGCCCGACAGGGCTATGTATTCATGGTGCAGGATGTGCGGGGTAAAGGTGACTCTCCAGGGGATTTCGGGTTCCTGTTCCAGGAAGGACAGGATGGTTACGATTCTATTGAATGGGCGGCCAACCAGTCCTGGTCCAACGGACGAGTAGGTATGATGGGTTTTGATTATATGGGAACTGACCAGTGGTTGGCTGCCCGGGAAAAACCACCACACCTGGTATGCATCGCACCCACCGCAGCCACGGGCAGATACATGGAAGAAGTACCTTCCATTGGGGGAGTTTTCTATATGGGATGGGCTCTCCCCTGGACACTGGTCAACAACGGCCGAGTTTCTGATTCCAATACTCAAAACCTTAACTGGACTTCCATATTCAATCATCGGCCACTTTCAACGGCCGATGAGCTGACCGGAACACAGGTTGCTCTCTACCGCCAGTTCCTGGAACATCAGACCCGGGATGATTACTGGAAGCGGATCCAGTTCACAGACCAAGATTTTGCAGGTATCAACATCCCTGTCCTGACTACCACTGGCTGGTTCGATGTTAACCAGCCCGGAGCACTCTTCTACTGGAATGGTCTTAAAAAGAATTCCACACTCAGTGACCAGTACCTGATCATAGGGCCCTGGACACACGAGGGAACCTTTGAAACCGAGGAACAAGTATCTCCAGTAGGAGATCTGCAGGTTCCTGGAACCCCGAAAGATTTACTGGCCACTCAACTGGCATTTTTCAATTACTACCTTAAAAATTCAACTGACTCCCCTCAGTCCACAGTTAATAATTCTAACTCCAGCTCCTCCAACACTATTCCTTCCAATAATAACACTACTATTTCCAATATTAATATCACTAACACCTCCAGTACTTTAAATGGACCGTTAAATCTACCTCGAGCAACAGTCTACATCACTGGTTTGAGTAAATGGATAAACCTCACCACTTATCCTCCGGAGGACATGAAAATAACTCCCCTCTACCTTAACAGCCGAGGGCAGGCCAACACCTTAAATGGTAATGGTTTCCTGCAATGGAACCTAACCTCCACCAATGCCTCCCTAAATTCCAGTGCGGTAAATTCAACTTACAGTACCAACTTGACAGCTAATTCCGATGGTTACACCTATGATCCGGCCAACCCCAGACCAGTTACATCCGGGGGTTATGCTATCAACTCCATCAGCACTGAAAACCGTTCTGATGTCCTGGTTTACACCACCACTGCACTGGAGGAACCAGTCATGATATTGGGTCCAGTGACCGTAGAATTGTATGCAGCCAGCACTGCCCGGGACACGGATTTCGTGGCCAGAATCATGGATGTATATCCCAATGGAACCACCATAAACCTGGGTAACTTTGAATCAGGGGGATCCATTAGAGCCAGATTCAGACAGGGATTTGACCAGGAAATCCTATTAGAACCAGGTAAAATTGAAAAATACCGAATTGAACTTTATGATATGGGACATGTGTTCCTCCCTGGTCATAAAATCCGCCTGGAAATATCTTCCAGTGCTTACCCTATACTGCACCCCAACCCCAACACTGGTAATCCCATTGCCACAGACACACAGCAGCAGATAGCAAATCAGACCATTTATCACGACTTGGAACACCAATCATCCCTGTTACTGCCAGTTATACCTTCTAATAGCTCCACCTATAAAGGGTTGCTGGGATCTTATTTGTAAGAATGTATTATGTAGGAATATTCCATTTACAATCTATAAAAAAAGAGAATAAACCTGGGAAATAAATCTTTTCAAGGGTCCCCATAAATTTTCAAATAACTAACCCTAAATATCTAAATCTATATACTAAAAATATCCAAAGCTATATTTTAGTCTGATTAATAATCTAGTCTGATTAATAAAATTATGAATTTAATTGTCACTTTAATCTAAGGAAGATAGTTATGAACATCAAGGAAATACTCACCAGAAAAGAGAAGGATAAACTGTTCCTGATGGGTAACGAAGCTGCAGTCCGCGGAGCACTGGAAGCCGGTGTGTCTGTGGCCAGCACCTACCCCGGAACACCTTCTTCTGAGATTGGAAATGTTTTATCAGTCCTGGCTGAAGAGGCAGGGATGTACTTCGAATTTTCAGTCAATGAAAAGGTAGCCCTGGAAGTGGCTGCCGCTGCCGCTGCCTCCGGACTCAGATCATTTACCTTCATGAAACATGTGGGCCTGAATGTGGCCTCTGACTCCCTGATGAGTGTGGCCTACACCGGTGTCCGGGGAGGAATGGTGATCCTCACGGCCGATGACCCCTCTATGTTTTCATCCCAGAATGAGCAGGACAACCGTCACTACGCACGACTGGCTAACCTACCCCTTTTGGAAGCATCCAGCCCCCAGGAAGTTAAGGATCTCATGAAATACGCCTACCAGTTATCGGAAGAATTTGAATTACCGGTGATTCTCAGGACCACCACCCGGGTTTCCCATATGAGGGGGGTAGTGGAACTGGGACCCCTTAAAAAAGCCCCGACAAAGGGACACTTTGATAAGGATCCCCAGCGCTTCGTACCGGTACCTGAATCTGCCCGGGTAATGCACCGTAACCTGGTTGAGAAAATGGCGGAAATAGGTGTGCTTTCCAATAACTCATCCCTAAACCATCCCCTTAGTAGGGGAAGTCAGGTAGGAATCATCACCAGTGGAAGTGCCTTTAACTACGTGATGGATGTGGTGGAGGAGTACAATTTACCGGTGAATGTCCTTAAAATAACCTTCTCCCATCCTTTCCCTGAAAAAAAGGTGCTGGAGTTTATGGATAACCTGGAAATGGTGCTGGTGGTGGAAGAGGTTGACCCCATAATGGAAAAAGAGGTGCTGGCAATTGTGGGTAAACACCATCTTGATAAAACTGTTCACGGTAAATTAGACGGAACTCTACCCATGATATACGAGTACAGTCCAGATATAGTGCTGGGAGGAGTGGGCCGGATGATGGGGTTGGAAATGCCCCCTGAAGATGATAAAACTTCCCTGGGGCTTCCCAAAAGACCGGCCACACTGTGCCCGGGTTGCCCCCACCGTGCAGCATACTTCGAGGTTAAGAAGGCAGCAGAAGAACTGAATATAACTGATGTGATCTTTCCCACTGATATTGGCTGTTACACCCTGGGTATTGAACGCCCCTACCAAACAGCAGATTACCTGTTATCCATGGGTTCCTCCATTGGAACTAGCTGCGGGTTCTCCAAAGCCACGGACCAAACTGTGGTGAGTTTCATAGGTGACTCTACCTTTTTCCATGCCGGTATACCACCTCTCCTCAACGCAGTGCACAATAAAGCCAACTTCGTCCTGGTAATCCTGGACAACCGTACCACAGCCATGACCGGAGGCCAACCACACCCCGGACTACCCATTGATGGTATGGGACTGGAAGCACCAGAAATATCCATACCAGCAATGGTAAAAGCCTGTGGAGTGGAAATGGTGGAAACCATTAACCCCCTCAATGTACGCAACTCCCGGGAATCATTCAAAAAGGCACTCCAGTACGAGGGAGTGGCGGTGGTTATCTCCCAGTACCCCTGCATGTTAATCAAAGGAAGAAAAGAGACGGGTAAAAACATCGTTATCGATGTCCAGGATGATAAATGTACAAACTGTGATACCTGTGTCCTGGAGCTTACCTGCCCGGCCATTTACACCAGTGAAGATGGTAAGATAAGGATTGATCCCCTGATGTGTAGAAAATGCAATGTATGTGTACAGACCTGTCCAGAGAAGGCTATAAGAGCCAAAAGAATAGATGTAGAGAAAGGGAGGAACAAACAATGAATCCCTATAATATTTACATTTCAGGAGTTGGTGGTCAGGGTATCATCAAAACCTCGGTGATCATGGGAGAAGCAGCCATGCAGAGTGGTTTATCTGTAGTGGTGGGTGAAATCCACGGAATGTCCCAGAGAGGAGGAGTGGTATCCACCCAGATGAAAATAGGAGACTCCCACAGCCCCCTCATTGAAGAAGGAAAAACTGACCTTTTACTGGCCTTCGAACCATTGGAAGCCCTCCGGGCGATGAATATGATTAATGAGGATAGTTATGTGGTTGTGAACACCTCTACTATTTATCCCTTTAACATCAGGCAAAGTGAACATCCTTACCCTGAATTATCCACCATGCTGGATGAACTGGAATCCCAGGCAAAGAAGGTCATTGCCCTGGATGCTGATGGAATTGCCAAGGGTGCCGGTCACATCCTGGCCATGAACATGGTCATGTTAGGTGCTGCTGCAGCCATACCAGGATTTCCTGTGGATAAAGAAACCATAATAAAATCAATGCAGGATAACCTGCCAGAAAAGAGTATTCCTATAAATTTAGAGGCCTTTGAGGAAGGGTTTAAGTTCTGTTTGCAGAATCTCTAATTTTTTTTTTAAAATTCAATTTTTATATTCAATGTGCTTAAATAATCAGAAAATTAAAAAAATAGGGAAGATACGGTTAGACTACCAATCGTAAACTTCCTCCGGTGGAATCACTGTGGCCCCACCTTTTTCCAGGGCCTTGACTCCGGCATCTATATCCTCCGGATGGAGTAATACTATGGCTCTTTCTTCTTTTTCATCCACAAAGGCGTAAAGATAATCCAAGTTTATATCCGAGTCATCCAATATTCCCAGAATGGTGCTGAGCCCCCCTGGCTGGTCTGACATCTCCACAGCGATGACATAGCCCATCTTCACCACGAAGTTGTTATCTTCCAGGATACTTTGAGCTTTATCAGGTTCTGGTACAATTAACCTTAAAATACCGAAGTCTGAGGTGTCAGCAATGGATAGGGCCCGGATGTTGAAGCCAGCATCAGCCAGAACATCCAGCGCATTCCTCATTCTACCCTTCTTATTCTCCAAGAATATTGATAACTGTTTTATTTTCACTCATATTCCCCCATTAACTTTCGTGTTTGAGATAATTCCCAACTACAGTACTTTTCATCTGACAATGAATTTCATTAGTCACTATTTAATTCCCGTTTATCAATAACCCGCACTGCTTTCCCCTCGCTACGGGGCAGTGTCTTTGGTTCTACCAGGGTAACCTTAACCCTTAAACCGATTTCATTGTGTATATATCCTTCAATCTTCTTCTTAATTCCAACTAACTCTTTAACCTCGTCGGAGAAGAGTTTAGGGGATGTTTCCACCCGTACTTCCAGTTCATCCAGGTGATGTGGGCGGGTGGCAATTATCTGGTAGTGGGGTTCAATACCATCCATCTTCAGGAGTGCCTTCTCAATTTGGGAGGGGAACACCGCCACTCCACGAATCTTAAGCATATCATCGGTTCTTCCAGTGATACGGTCCATCTTAACCATGGTGCGTCCACAGGAACAGGGTTCTCTCTGTAAACTGGTAACATCCTTGGTTCTAAAACGAATGATGGGCATTCCTTCCCGGGTTAAATTGGTTAAAACCAGTTCTCCCTTTTCACCATCATCCAGCACTTCCTGGGTTTCAGAATCAATGATCTCCGGGTAGAAATGATCTTCCATCACATGCAATCCATCCTGCACCGGGCATTCCAGGGCAATTCCCGGACCCATAATCTCAGTAAGTCCATATATATTGTACGCTGGTGCATTAAAACGTTTTTGGAGTTCTTGCCGCATTTCTTCAGTCCACATTTCCGCTCCAAATCCAATGGATTTCAAATTAAGATCATCTGGAGTCACACCTTCTTCCTCAGCCACTTCGGCCAAGTAGAGTCCGTAGGATGGTGTAACAATCAAAACACTGGTCTGGAAGTCCTTCATTATTTCGATCTGCCGGCGAGTCTGTCCAGTGGAAATGGGAATCACCGTGGCCCCAATGTTCTGAGCACCATAATGCACACCGAAACCACCGGTAAACAGCCCGTAACCATGGGTATTCTGGATTATATCATCTTCATCCACTCCGAACATGGTTAAACCACGGGCCATCACTTCGCTCCAGGTTTCCAGATCCTTACGAGTGTACCCTGACACGGTAGGTTTTCCAGTAGTCCCGGAGGAGGTGTGGACCTCTACAATCTCCCTTTGAGGTACAGCGAACATTCCAAAGGGATAGGCTGCACGGAGATCATCTTTGGTGGTAAATGGTAATTTCTGGATGTCTTCCAGGGTTTTAATATCCTGGGGCTTAACACCCTGTTCATCAAAACGTTTTTTATAGTAAGGAACATTCTCGTAAGCATACTTTACAACAGCCTGTAACCTTTCAAGCTGTAGTTTTTTCATCTCCTCTCTAGATTTAGATTCAACTTCTTCATTCCACATCATTTTTCAAATCCCACCGGCCAAATATTTTAGATTATTGGTTAAATCCCTTTCTCGAAAGCCCTCATTCGCACTTAGATATAATAATAAATATTCACTTAGCAATATTCCTAACCTATAACATTGGTTATGCATTTACATGAAAACTGTTTATCACCGTGTCCATCTCGGATTTATAGTCCAGAAGGGCTTTATCAAAGACAAAGATAATGAAATAAGCAGTGTTATTCTTTTGTAAGGCAATTCCACGGGTGGTGAAAACCTTATCTCCCGGCTTGTAGTTGGCTTCCAGTTCATAAGCAGTGACATTGTCAATAGTTAAATCACCTTCATAATAAATTATGCCCTTTTCTAAAACATTTGAACGCCATTTAGCTACTCTGTAGGTGAAATTCCGGGTAAGTAATTCTTCCTGGAAGATGGAAAAACTGTTATTTTCATCCTGGGAAACGGAAACAATCAGGGAAGAAGACGTGCCATTGGTAACATTCCAACCTGCAGGATAATCAAAAGAGATATTACCATTATTATAATGATTTGTAGAATTAACAACGTGTTGGGTGGTGTTGTTACTGATATTAGTCTGGTTTTTATCACCAGTAATCCATAGCGCCGTACCAACAACCAGGATAATCAGAATAATAATTCCAATAATGCTCCAAATAGGTTTTTGCCCTATGGTTTTTAGGAATTTTGTTCTAATGTCCTTAGAACTGGATTTTTCATCAGCTTGGGTGTGGGGAACTCTCAGCTTACGGGGACCCTCCTTTTCATGTTTCCCTGTGCTGATTTTGTTGGGTTTAAAGGAGGAAACTTTACTGGAAAGGGAGGTCTCCCCTTTTTTCAATTTAAGAGAACTCACTTTCTCCTTAATATCGGCACGTGCCTTTCCCAATTTGGATGAATCTCTCTTACCATTACCATTTTCTGGTCTTCTTAATCGAGGCGGCCCATCTTCGCTCAATTATTTCACTTTCCTTTTCCAATTCTATTAATTCATTAATCTAAAGTTGATTTAATCCTATCTATTTTAACTTCTATCTATAGGGTATTAATGGGAGTTTATTGTTAACATTATTTAAATTTTGATGGATGGGGTGAAGGTTTCTGGATTTAAATCTTAATTTATATGATAAATTTAACTGGATTAATATTAACTGGCCTCCACAAGTCAAAGTTTATATAGGGTCGCCAGAAATTGAATAATCATTAATAATAATGATAAAATTGTTGTAAGAGGATAGGTTGTGATTAAGTGGACTTAATGGTATTGACTGTTGTTGTTTTGATATTTCTCCTGATAAATGGATATGTGGGTTATATTGCATGGCGAAGGACCAAGAGTGCCGATGATTACATGGTTGCGGGCAGGGAAACCCATCCATTCATCATGGCCCTGAGTTATGGGGCTACCTTCATCAGCACAGCGGCTATTGTTGGATTTGGAGGGGTTGCTGCCAATTATGGGATGGGCATCCTATGGCTGGTCTTTCTAAACATCCTGGTGGGGATATTCATAGCCTTCGTATTCTTTGGTAAACGAACGCGAAGAATGGGACACAATTTAAGTGCCTTAACCTTTCCTGAATTTTTATCCCGACGTTTTAACAGTCGATTTATTCAGTACTTCTCAGGGGCAGTTATCTTCATTGGAATGCCCATCTATGCTTCGGTAGTTCTGGTGGGTATGGCCCGGTTTGTGGAAACAACACTGCAGCTTGATTATAACATAGCACTGGTGGTAATGGCTGCCATTGTAGCTATTTATGTTATTTTTGGAGGAATACGTGGTGTCATGTATACTGATGCCCTGCAGGGAAGTATAATGTTCTTTGGAATGATACTACTGTTAGGTGCAATTTACTGGATGTTAGGAGGTGTAGTTGACGCCAACCAGGCCTTAACCAATCTGGTGAATATTGTACCGGCCAATACTACTGCGGCAGCCACTGCCACTGGATTCACGGGGTGGACGTCCATGCCTGCTTTGGGGAGCACTTTCTGGTGGACACTGGTATCCAGTCTGATTATGGGTGTGGGTATTGGGGTACTATCCCAGCCCCAGCTTGTGGTCCGTTTCATGACCGTTAAATCAAACCGTGAATTAAACCGGGCAGTCCTGATTGGTGGGGTTTTCATATTCGTCATGACTTTCGGGGCCTATGTGGTGGGTTCACTCTCCAATGTCTATTTCTTCCAGACAACCGGCCAAACTGCAGTTCAGGCTGCAGGGGGAAACCTGGATAAGGTCATACCCACATTCATCGCCGCGGCCATGCCATTATGGTTCGCCTACCTCTTTATGGTCGCCCTGTTATCCGCAGCCATGTCCACCCTCTCGGCCAATTTCCATGTGCAGGGAACCGCCTTTGGAAGGGATATCTATGAAACCATTGTCAATAAAACCGGAATATCCTCGGTAAGGGTAGCCCGGATCGGGATCGTTATTGCGGTGATTATTGCGGTGATTATGGGATTCGTCTTACCGGCCAGTGTAGTGGCGGTGGGAACATCCATGTGGTTTGGAATCACGGCTGCTGCATTCCTGGCAATATACGTGGCTGCCGTCTACTGGAAAAGGGCCACCAAAGAAGGAGCAATTGCTGGATTACTGTCCGGAACACTAGTCAGTTTATTCTGGATTATATTCGGTTACAAGAAAACTGCTGAGCCCCTGGGTATTTCCAAAGCACTTATGGGACATTCCACTATCATAACCTCGGTTCCCTGGCCCACCGTGGATCCCATGGTGATTGCCCTACCAGTGGCTATCATTGCCACCATAGTGGTCAGTTTACTCACCAAACCTCCAGAAAAGGAATTTGTGGATAAATGTTTTGAAGGCATAGACACGGCCAAGGGAAAATAATAGAATAAATGAAATTAGTGGGTATAATGAAGTTATATGGGGAAATTAGTAGGTTATGAAATGGATTATGAAGATAATGTAGGATTTAAACCATGAAAATCCAACCATTCCTTTATAAAAAATCCGATAAAAAGACCTGGGATGATGTTTTCCAGAGTCCCTGTCCAGTTGAAGTAGAGAGCCTCAAAACCGGGACAGTGCTAATTAACCGGAAGGGAACCATTAATCCCCATCACCCCTTGGCGGGTTATATTGTCAGTCAAGAACTGGAAATGCCCATCCTAGCCCACTGGGTCCACCACCAGGAAAAGGGTGATTTTCTTCTGGATGTGGGATTGGATTCCTCTTACTTCGCCCATCCCCGTGGCGGATTAGAGGGGACTGCAGTTGATGAATACCAGCAGGATAGGCATGAAAATATAGCCTATCACCTGAAAACCAATAATATCAATCCTCAAATGGTTTTTTTAAGTCATCTGCACAGTGATCATGCAGCAGGAGTCAGGGAACTGTCTAAAAACATTCCATATATAACGGGAAAAGGGGAATACCAGGAATACCAGCCCCAGATCCACGGTGACTTCTTAGAGGGGATGGAAGAGTTAGTGGAAATCGATTACTCCCAGGCACCGGTAATGCCCCTGCTAGGTGCCAGTGTGGATCTGTTGGGTGATGGGTCGCTATGGGCCATCCATACGCCGGGACACACCCCTGGACATAGTTCTTTCCTGGTGAATGGCTTGGAGGGTCCAGTTTTACTGGCCATGGACGCTGCTTTCATCCCTGAAAACCTGGAGATGGGTGTGGCCCCCAGTGACTACACCTGGAATGTGGACCTAGCCCAGAAAAGTCTGGAGAAAATAATCGAATTTTTAGGGGAGTATCCGCAGGTTAGGGTGGTCGCTGGTCATGAGCTATTAAAGATGTTTTAAAAATTTTCAATGTTTATCCATATAACTGAAACTTACTAAAAAATAAGTAGTATTTAAAAGTTTTAACTTCTTTTTTGTTTTATAAAGGCTCCGATAGCTCCACAAATGGCACCAGTAAATCCATATATAGTAATACCAATCAATGTTCCGGTTATCAAAAGAAGACCAAATTCTGTATTGGTATTGCTTGGTAAAATAATATTTATGACATTGCCAATGTTGACTGCTATGAACCCACCGATGAATCCGGCTAATGCTCCATGAACAGCACCATTCTTGTAATTTTTGTCAACGGAGTAACCAACACATAATGTTGCTATTATTATTCCAATTAAACCCAATAAAAAACCAAGAAATGCTGTTACAATAATTCCTAATATTAAAGTATTCCAATGAATCCTTTTCATTTTTATTGAATTCTCATTTTTAACTTCGAAATCATCAACATAATCTAATTCCCCACCACATTCACACTGAAAATCTCCAAGATTATCACTTGAGTTCAACTGATATTCTTTTTCACATTCTCTGCATTTTGCAATTACCAAAATTTAATCCCCCTAATTTAATTTAGAATTGTGATTAATAAAATATATTACAAAAATTTCTAATTTAATTACTTTCCCAAATTAACCATATAATATTTATGTTTATCAAAAAAACCCAAATTTTTCAGTTTTTTCCACTGGAATCATTTAAAGGATTACTTGCGGTTTAAGTAATGAAATAAGTGGAGTTAGCTTATTATAAACTTAAATATGTTAAAAATCAAACATTTAAAGCTTAACTTTTATTGTTAGATATTCTTTTCTATTTCTTTTAAATCGCAACTCCTATTTTGTTGATTCTGATAACAATTGATAGTTAGATGGAAATTTAACTAAAATGATAGATTCATTTATAATGGTGGTAAAAATGGGACGAGATTATAATCCGATATTGCATTAGTGGGGCCTTCCTGGCGTTTTTATCCATTACCAGGGGACGCATAGCACGGTATAAGAACAGTTTAACACCATAAAAAAGTGTTTAATTCTCTTAATTTTTTTTTAAGATCTTGATGAGGAAACCTTTTTTTGCAAGTTAATGTGCACGTTTGTTCCATGTAAGGCAGATAACTACTTGATTCGAAGCGCTACTTAACTATACTGTCCAATAAAATAATAATCAATAATCCTAACCAATAAATATTAGTTAGTAATAAATAACAAAATATGACAGATAATGCGTCAATTTCAATGATTAAAAAGTCGATTGTTGTTTTTGTGCTACTCACTTTTGCCTTAAGCTCCATATCCTGGTTTTTATTAAATGGGGCCATTAAAAATATAATGCTTATGTGGACGCCGGGTATTGCCGCCCTGGTTACGGCATTCATATTTTTCAGGAGTGTCCGGGACTTTGGTTGGGGGCCAGGAAAAGTCAAATACCTGGCCATAGCTTTCCTCTTCCCTTTTTTGACTAATATCATTACTTATGGCATATTATGGTTGTTAGGCCTGGGAACCTATACTGGGGACTGGCACACCACCATTATTTTTTATACGGTAACTCCACTTTTCAGCATATTTTTAGGATTAGGTGAAGAAATCGGATGGAGAGGTTTCTTAGTACCTCAACTGGCTAAATTAACCACTTTTACCTGGGTGGCACTTATAAGTGGTATAATATGGGCCCTCTGGCATTTTCCCATGACCATAATGGGTTTATATGTAGCTGAAACACCATTATGGTGGTCTTTACCCATTTTTTTCATGGGAGTGATAACTTTTAGCTTCGTTTTAGCATGGTTGACCATGAAATCTGGTAGTTTATGGCCGGCAGTAATATTACACGGAATAGATAATTACGTCACTCAAAAAGTGTTCGCACCGTTAGCTGGTGGGGATATGATATCCTACTATGTAGGAGAGTCTGGAATAATCACTTTACTGGTGATGCTGGTGTTTGCCATTATATTCTGGATGTTGAGGGATAGATTACCTGATCTAAGGGTAAGTAAGACGGATAAACCTGCAGGATAATAGTTATTATCCTTTTCATTTATTTTTTTTAGATATTTTTTTTCAAGTACTAGGTTTTGGTATGTTCTCCTTTTTCCAGAGGTTGGATTTTAATAGTATTAGTGCAAATAGGGCCATGATTGCCATACCATAGATTCCAGGGCCAAATGAAAATACGGAGTCTAATGGTGTTGCTATGAACATGTTAGCTGCTGGTCCTCCTGCAACATCGGTAATTAGGTGCAATAATACTGCTATCCAGACGCTTCCAGTCTTTAATACAGCATAACTGAAAATAATTCCCATTATTATTGTACCGAATATCATTGCTATATTTCCGAGTACTGGTTGTCCAGGATAATTCATTCCTAGTATGATAGTCCCACTATGCCATACTCCCCATATTATTCCTAGTATTAAAACGCCTTTATATCCTCCAAAAAGGTAGAATAATCTGTCCTGGAGGTACACTCTCCATCCGAATTCTTCTCCAAAAAATGTAGGCCAAAACAATAGTCCATACATAATTGTAAGAGTTATAAAGGACATGAAGTATGTGGTCAGGTTAAATTCTTTTCCAGGAACTCCTAAACCAAAAACATAGTTAAGAATTAGACTTACAAAGAGCAGAACAAAATAGATCACGGGTATAATGATATAGAATTTAAGATTTTTTCCAATGAATAATTTGGCGGGTTTAAGTCCTTTTCTCCACTTCTTTTTCAAGTTTAATATTATTGCAGTAATCAGTCCCAAAATTGCAATAATAGAGGAAAGGAGAGGTAAGGTACCGCCTAAACTCCCCATAATGGGGCTTACATATCCTTCAAAGAAATATAATATTGTATAAACCAAAAAGAACGCGAAAATAATCTTGGTTTCCCGGGTTAAAGCTTTAGATTTAAAGATGAACATGCACATTATGGCCACTGTTGCCGGAATCAGCATATCTGTCCCTGAAACAGATTTTAAACCAAACATAAAAACAACAAATTGAAGAAGATAAGTCGCGGCAAAGGTAATAATTAAAAAAACCAAAAGTTCCTTCTTTAATTGTCCCCCATTTAAATTTTGATTAATAATATCGATCCCCCCTCGATAATATTAAATATTAATCTTTAAATAATCCCATATATCAATTTCTATACTTTCTTCTTTCAGGTATGATTTTTAAAGGACAATAAGTTCAAAATTTGGACTCAGTCCTGGTTGTCCACTTTCTGTTACATTATATCTTATTATAACGGCGTTCATAAAGTTAACAGAAAGTTAAAAATTCTGGAAAAATTAAACTACTGGCACTTTGTCTGCTGGTGCTGGCCGGGTTATGAGTTCTAAAATCATTTCCTGATTAATAAGGGCAAATCACTCATTCCAAGTTTTCACTACTCTTCCAGACTCGGGACCTTAATAAAATAACTGCCAACACAGCTAGTAGTGTAAAACCATAAATTCCAGTACCGAATGAGAATACGGGATTAAATGGTGTGGCAATATAATACTGGGCTACGGGATAAATTGTATCAAGAATCAGATGCAGTAAAACTGCTATCCAGATACTTCCGGTTTTTAAAACCGTGTAACTGAAAATAATACCCATTATAACGGTGGAAATGATCATCAGAACAGTTCCCAGTACGGGTTGTCCCGGGAAATTGAGTCCCACCAGAATCAGGGGGGCATGCCACAGCCCCCAGATGACTCCCAGCAGTAAAACTCCTTTGTAACCCCCTAATAATGGCAATAACCTGTCCTGGAGGTACACTCTCCACCCATACTCTTCACCAAAGTAATTTGGCCATAATACCAGGAAGGAAAGGATAAGACTGGGTAATAAAGTGCTAAAGAAAAGGTAAAGGTTAAATTCTTTACTGGGAAGGCCCAATCCCAGAAGATAATTTAAAATGAAACTGAAAAAGGTTATTAATATGAGGATTAGGGGTATAATCAGATAATTTTTTAAATTTCTTCCCCAGAAGAGTTTTGCCGGTTCCAGGTCGTCCCTCCATTTTTTTTCAAGTTCAAGATGATTACCGTTAAAATTCCGGTAAAGGCAACAATCATGGAAACCAGTGGTATTTTCACAGAAGTCGGTTGTAAGGCAACCATAGGCATTTCCACGGTTCCTAAAATTGGTTTAACATAACTTTCAAAGCAGAATAGAATAACGTAAATCAGGAAGAATGCGAATACAATCTTTGTTTCCCTGGTGAGGGATGGTGATTGGAAGTAGAACATACAGAATAGGGCAGCACTGGCCGGTATCAGCATACAAACCTGAAGTGACGTGTACCACAGTGTGGATGGTGAACGGGATATGGGGCCTGAAATGAAATAAATAACAAATGTAATCAATATAGTTGCGGTAAACGTAATAATCAAGAATAATAACAATTCTTTTTTTAGTTTTTGTTTGTCCATAACTTCTGTAGTCATAGAATCTCCTATTCATCTATATTACTGGTAATTATGATTTATTATTATGTTTTTGAATAAATAGTAATTAAGATCTTAATGGCAGTGAGGAAAACTTACTAGGAAAAGTAGCTGCAATTGGAGATATGATGAAAATACACGTTAATTCAACACTTGATCCTCTATTATTTCATTTGAAACAATTTACTGTTTTACCAGATAAAATAGTAATTCTGTCTAGGTGTATTGTTCTTTAAAGGTAATTGTAAATTTAGTTCCGTTATCTCTGTTTAATTCTATTTTCCCATTGATTTGGGTGGTTAGATTATTCACCAACTGTAAACCTAGTGTGGATGTATTCCTAAAGTCAACATCATCTGGGAATCCAACACCAGTATCCTCCACTACCAGCACGAATTCATCACCCTTTTTATGGAAGCCTATATTGATCTCACCCTCAGCTTTCCCTGCCAATCCGTGTTTCATGGAATTAGTAACCAGTTCATTGACAATAAGGCCAAGAGGCACGGTGGTGTTAATGTCCACCATTAAATTTTCCACATTTATATTCAGTTTAACCCGACTGAAGTCGGTGATGCAGCTGTGGAACAGATCATTAGACAGAGTCTGAATATAATCCCCAAAGTCTATCCGTTTAAGGTCAGGGGATTGATAAAGACGTTCGTGTATGAGTGCCATTGAACGAGCCCGGTTTTGACTTTCCCTGAAAATATCCAGGGCTTCTTCATCTTTAATGTACTGGGATTGGAGGTTTAAAAGACTGGATATTACCATGAGATTATTCTTAACCCGGTGGTGTATTTCTTTTATAAGAACTTCTTTTTCGGTTAATGATTTTTTAAGTTTTTCTTCAACTTTTGTACGTTCAGTGACATCCTGAACTGTTCCGTAAACATGGACATTACTTTTTTTGGTGGGAAGAGTTACTCTGATCACAATGGCTACGTGCCTGATTTTTCCATCATTGCGGACCACTCTATGATGTATCTCCTTGCCAAAGATTAATCTACGCTCCTGTAAGGCTGATTCTATCAGTTCCCCTATTGGTCGAGCATCATCTGGATGTACATATTTCTGTAAATAGGCATCCAATGTAATTCGATAACCACCTTCCTTTTCAGCAGTGGTACCTAAAATGGAGTAGAATCTATCATTTAAGGTAAAAGTTTTATCTGATATATTGAATTCCCAGTTGGCCAACTTTGCCAGGTCCATGGCGTTTTCAAGTTGGATTTGGCTTAGCTTTAATGCGTTTTCAGCTTCTTGTCGTTCAGTTATGTCGATACAGAACACGTTAATACCTATTATTTTTTTATCAGACTGGATAGGGTTGTATACGTTTTCCCAGTAATTACGGCTGAGACTTTCTTTCCCGTATTCTTCAATGATTATGAAGTTTTCACCAGATAGCGCCCTGTCGAAGTTCTCTTTAGCTTTTTCACGGTCTTCAGGGTAGGAGATGTAGTCCATTATGCTTTTACCAATCTCAATATCAGCCCCCCAAATATTTTTCATGGTCTGACTGTGTGTCTGGTTGAAGAAGATATATTGGTAGTTTTGGTCCAGCGAAAAGGCGATTATATTCTCTGGACCTTCAAAAATAGAATTAAGAATAGCACTGGAATGTTTTTCGTCGATTTCAGTTTTTTCAACCTTATTATCGTCTTTAATTTCAATCACTCCTGATAAATAAGATTTTTTTTATTAATTTTTTCCCGTTAATCTCCCTAGTAATTTATTCTCCAGGTTTAAAATTAATTTCCAGGGTCTAAACAGATAATACTCAAGTTATTTTATTAATTTTCATAAATAAAACAATTTGCATGGTATAAAAAAATTCAGGTTTCAATGATTTAAAAAGTTCTAATGATTAAAATATAAGACCTTATGGGATTATAAGACACTTGTTTTATCATGGACTGGGATAATTAATGATTTAAATGGATTGTCTTAATTGATTAAATATTCATCTTGCCTTTTCATTCCAAGCTCAATATTCCGGTTGAAAATACATTTTATAATAATTCTTCCTCTATAATTTTTATTCCAATAAGAAACGGCAATGCCTTGCGTTATAGGTTTAATACCTTCGGTTTAAGTTTAGAGTTACTTTTTTAAACTCCTATTTTAATATATATATGGTTAATTACTAACAATCATATAGTTATTAGGGGGGTTAGTTGGTGGATAATAAAGTTTTGTCGGGAATAGTTCTGGGTTTTTTGATTGTGGTAGTTGCCGGTGCTTTTTTAGTTTTCAATCCTTTAAAATCAGATAATTCGCCAGCTAATGGTATGGTTGGTTCGGTTAACCAAACTGAAAACAATACTAATTCCCCTAATTATATCTTTTCTCCGACAACATCATTATCTCTCATTCCCTTCTCCGGGGCTTATAGTCCATCTTCATCATCGGTGAATCCTTCACCTGGTCCGGAACCTTCTCCGGATCCGATGGAACATATAATTAGCTTATTTGATCAGTACATCAATGCCAATTACAACCAATCATTGATACCGGGCATGGCGGTAGTGATTGTTCAAAATGATAAAATACTGTACATGAACTGTTTAGGAGTTAAAGATTTAGAATCAAAGGAACCAGTGGATGAAAATACCCTATTTGGAATTTGTTCCATCACTAAACAGTTTGCAGCAACAAATATTGCTCAATTAGTGGATAAAGGGTTAATGAACTGGAAGGATCCTATAACTGATTACTATTCCTACCCGGATGAATTCCAGTTATACAGTGACGAAGCTACTGAACAAATAACCATCCATGATTGCCTGATCCATCGTAGTGGATTGGGGCCTGAAAGTGGAAATGATTTCCCCACCTATTTTAATGACTCGTATGATGTGGCCCTTTATAAACTCCGTTACCTAGAGAATACCACCCAATTCCGTTCAACGTATATGTATAACAGTATGGTTTATGCCTTGCCCGGTTACTGTGCTGCCAGGGTGGCTAATACTGAATGGAAAGACTTAATAAAAGAGGATCTCCTGGATCCCCTGGGAATGACCACGGCCACCACCAGCTACTATGATTTCATTACCTCCAGTAATCATGTAACTCCCTACAAACTCCTTAAAAACGGAACCATGAAAGCGTATGATATTATTCCCGACCCCATAGGGCCTTCTGGTAGTATGGCGGTGTCCATAAATGAAATGGTTAACTGGTTAAAATTCCAAATTGCCGACACTGGTGAATATAATGGCGTGCAAATCGTTTCTAAAGAGGAATTAGATGGAACACGCACCGGGAAAATATACACTAGCAATAAAAACACTTCAATGTACGGGTATGGTTGGGCAATTTCCAATGGCACCATATTCCATGATGGAGATAGTGATGCATTTTTCAGCCAGATTACCATCTACAATTCAAAAGATATAGGCATAGTTATACTAAGCAATGGAGGAAAATATGCCGAAGGTTTTAAAGTCAGCTTAAATGCTAAATTCAGGGAGTTACTAAACGGCAATGAAAATTATGATCCCTGGATTTCCAAGAAAAGTTCAATTGATGCCACCTGGAAGTCTGATCTTCCGGATACATACGTACCCAATCCACAACCTCTAAGTGCCTATACTGGTGAATATTCCAGTAATATATTTGGCCTGATAAACATAACTACGGATAGTAACACTTTAATTTGTCATTATGGGAATAATGGCCAAGCTTTTGATTTAAAACATTGGAGCAATACCACATTTGAAGATCCAACAAATAACCATTATTTCAATTTCACAGATTTCCACGATGGCTCAGCTCACCAGGTAAACGTAACCTTCACTTTCCCACCGGAAAATGGAACATTTAACCGCACAGATACTTAGTTTTTTAAAAATTATTATCCTTTTAAAAATTAAAAATAAATGGGGGATAAAGTGTCCCCTTTGTTCTTTTTTTTACCATTTCTCTTTTCCGTGGTTAAATTCGGCAGTTAAAATCTTCTCCGGATCACTGGTCTCTTCTACATTGGGTATATTCAGATTTTCCAGAGTTCCGTAGCCCGATGGCACGTAGAAGGTAAAACTCAGGGGATCTGCCCCAGTGTCCAGTGCTAAAAAGTAGCTGTGCAGGGCCTGGGGATCGGATTTCATCTGATCAACACTACCGGTGTATTTACCATTATTTTCGGTTTTATCTGCATAACAGAATGCTAACCCATAAAGGGAGTTAATACTCACCTGTTCTGGTGAGGGTGCACCGTACAGCATACTGGAGTACATGGCCCATTTTGCAAACTCCCAGCTGGGCCAACGGCCCTGTCCCCATTCCATTCCTGATACAAATGGATCTGGATTCATGGTTTCATTTTTGGACATTTCGTAGGCATGGTTGGCAATACTCATCAAGGTGATCTCCCGGGCAAAGTCATGGCCATCAGGATTCCATTTTTTATTGCTATGTTTACCTGTATTTACTGCGTTATAGAAATTCCCCTTGAGCATTCCGTAGTTTCCGCTTAACTGGATATCCAGTGCATCGGACATTATTAAAAATAGATGAGTGTCGAATCCCTTGGTTCCGGTTTCATCGTAATCAATTACCCCATCACCATTTTCATCAAATCCCTCCATGAAATCCTGGTAAATGGAGGAGCCAGTTAACTTATCATGGGCTTCAGCATAGCTTAAAAGAGTCTTCTGCATATCCCAGAGCATGCAGCTGGGATTATAATACATGTTGCCGGTTATCAGTTCAATGAATCTGGTTTTTTCAATTCTACCCAGATGGCCGTCCAGAGATGCTAAGGGGGTGCCAGTGACACTATCCCAACCAGTAACATAGTAATGTTGTTGCCCCATTCCCCTTTTTTCCCCGTAACTGTACAGATTATACCTGAAAAGAGGAGAGTCCAGTCCTTCAATGGTCACAATGTTTTTTCCTTCAATGGTGGCCACCGGGACCTGGTGAACGAATTCTGTATTCCAGTTGTTCTTCTCTTTAAGTTCCATCCCCTGGGACATGGGAATGGTTTTGAAACAGTAATTGGCGCACAACTGGTCCAGGGCAACACAGTCCAGGGAGGACCAGATATACCCTTCAGGGATTCTAACGGCAATTCCTTCTGGGTTATGGTTGAGGTTGATCATGTCAATAGAATCCGAAATATGCACCATGAAAACACCCTCCTCCTGCACCGCCCGGATAACATCGGCCTGAGTTCCGGGCATTCCACGGGTTTTGGTTAAAATGTATTCCCCCTTCTCATCTTTCTTAGGTAAACTGGTTTTTTCATCAATCTCCACCACCCAGGGCATGTGGGGTAGTTTACCCTTGTAACTGGGAGTATCTGAGGAGGGCATGGCATATTTCCAGGATTTATTTTCAGGATCAGTACTGGAAGGACACTGGGTGGGATAAAGACCTATGCCCAGATTTTTAATGGCATTAGTAAGGAGGTCCTGGGCGTGAATTTTCATTTTGGGAACGTTAATCAGGACACACCCTGGATAAAATGTAAGATCTTCGGCATTTTCCGGATCGCCCCCAATGATTAATTTGTGAAGGGTGATTTCTGAGTAGTTGGCTCCTTCGGGAACCGGTACGGTACGGCCACGAGTGGGATCTTTGAGTTTATTTAAGTCGTAGATCATCAGCCTGTTTCCAGCTTTCCCTGGTGGGAAATAGTTCCCGACCACACTATCCTCATATCCATTCAGGGGATCATCAGTGTGGGATGCAGGATGGTGTTCTTTTAGGTACTGGCGCACGAAGTAGAATCCCCAACCCCCATAGAAGTCTCCGGATCTTCCTTCAAATATAGCCTCAGAGGTGATGGTTCTTCCGGCATATTGACTACCTATTGTAGCCATTAAAAGAGAAGAAGTGGAAGCTTCACCTAAGGCCATCTGGTGATAATCAATGTCAAGTTCATCGTGGAACCAGCGCATCAAAGCAGCTATTACTGACCAATCAGTACAGATGGGCGCGCCCAGACCTTCACCATGGGTAATATGGTCAATTACTTGGGGGCCTACCAGGTTAGGTTTGAAAAGTAGTTTTTTTCCTGATTGGACCTCTGACTTAACCGTTTGAATAAAATCTGTCTCTTTATCCAGGGAAACCAGGGAATAATCAACATGTTGGTAAATATAATCGATCCTTTTTACAATGGATTGCCAGGCTTCAACATCTCCGTCATCAATAACTTTCTTTAACAGTTGGGGAATATGGGCGTAGGCTTGTGCAGCATCCATCTTTGCTCCGCAAACTGCTGACCCTTGGGAATCAGTTTTTTTATTTCCAATCTCCGCGTCTACCCTATCACCCTTAGTATAACTTCCAGTTTTCTCTAAATTATTCATACCTTTCTCTCCCATTTTCATTTTTAGGATTTCAACTATATGGGCAAAGAATAGGTTCACGGTATTAGTCGTTTTTTGGCTAGAAGAAGCTAGGATTTCACTAGTGGTATGGAATTGGTTTTTTACTAGGCTATTTTCACCCATTTGAGCTGCATAGGCCCATTTAATATTTTGTTATAGAGGCTGTGTAATTAATTATTCCTTTAGGTTAATACTTATTATGTTTTGACTAGACTCCTGACCAAAATCAGTGATTATTTCCCCTTGACCTGGATTTTATCCATGAATTCAATTAACCACTCTTTCTCAGCCTTCAAAATACTTAAGTTTCTACTATAGATAGCTATGAAGTTGTAGGGCACGTTGTTTTCTTCTTGTATCTTAATGGAATAGCTTAAAACATGAATACGTTCTTCAATAGACTTTAAATAAATTTTTAGACTTTGAATAATTTCTTCCTGGTTTAAGGAAGTCATGTTTGCCAGTCCTAGGTCAAAAGAATAGATTATACTTCCTTTTTCAGATAAAATAGATTTAATTTGCCTTTTAAATAGGGATTTGCCCTTTTCAGTTATGTGGTAAACTTTTTCAGGTCCTTTTATCCCTTCATTTCTTTACTGGTATCGGATCAGTCCCTCCTTTTCCAGGCTTTTAAGGATGGGGGGTAGGGTGGAATAATCCACATCTGCCCAGTTATCCATTCCCCTTTTTTCCATTATTTCCCTGATCCGGTGGGCGTAATGATGATGCTCGTAGAGAAGACCCAGTACAGCTGTCTCCTGGTTGGAAATTTCCGTCATGAGTGATATTATGATCTTCAAGGTTAATACAAATGAGTTCCTTGCAACCTGACATAATATGGCGGATTAGATGTGTGGATGGAAGTAACGCTTCTTCTACACAAATCTGACCCTAAAGGTTAAAAGAGAAACTTTTATCCGGATCCCTTCCCCATAATATAAACTATGGAACGTGTGAATAACCTGAAAGATTCAACAAACTACGATACTCCTGCCAAGTTAGAGGCCATACACCGTGATATAAAACGTTTGATGGAAAGAACCAATCAAGAATATCTGGATTTGATGATGGCCAATTTAAGAAAAGATTTTATAGACTCAATTACCGTCTACTTATCTGATGATATTAAAAAGGGTCTGGAACAGGGGATGGTGGATCCCTGCCCTATGAGGGACACCTGTAAATCAGTCTTCACTGCTTATTTGGAGGAAAACTCCAAGAACATCCAGCAGGGACATATTTCAGGGGGGACCATAGCTCAAAAAAGGGATGAATTAAATCAAATAAGGAAAAAAGTCTCCGGTGATAACTGCGATACATGTTTTCAGGAAGTTAACTCTCTTTTTGAAAAGCAACTAAACATTATGGACTCCTTACAAATATACAGTTTTAATGATGAAACAAAGACTGAAATAGCGGTTATTGATGAAGAAAAAATCGTTAAAAATGTATTGGAGCCGTTATCCAACCGGCAGAGACTGCAAATAATGAAATACATGGCCTCACAAACCCGTAGCTTTTCCACTCTTTCCGAGTTCACCGGACTTCGCGGTGGTAATCTCTTGTTTCACCTCCAGAAGCTCCTGGAAAACGATCTAATCATGCAAAGACACGAAAGAGGAGATTATATGATTACCAAAAAGGGATTCAATCTTCTATTGTTGCTTGCTAATTTTCAAAAATCTACTGAAGATTGATGAATTGGCTTAGCTTGACCAAAAACCCCCGAATATAAATACCAAATAACAACTAGCTTAATCTTTAAATCCAATCAAATTCAACTCATTCCTTAATATTTTCCTTTTCCCAAAGCTCAATACAATCTTCTATGGTTAGGGAAACAAGTCCTTCTACAATTTCTTCTTCCAGTTTCGTTTTCTGGATGGAGTCCCTTAGGGGACCGTAAATATTAGCTGCTTTAATTTCAATTCCCCTCAACTTCAATTCATCATAGAGATCCTCTAACATCTCTGCACTGGAGTGATCAATGAAGGATGTTGCCTCAAAATCCAAGATTAATAGTTTAGTATCTTTATAATCATTTTCAATTAGTTCTAAAATTTTATTCTTTATGTCCTCAGTATTCAGAAATATTTGAGATCCATCCACCCGAACTATAAGCACTTCGGGAATCATCTCTGCTTCCGGACGCCTTCTGATATCCAAAAACTGATCTTTGCCGGGCATTTTTCCTAAAACCGCAATATGGGGATTGTACATTTTATTAATCAGCCCTACCACCGATAATATCACTCCAATAACAATACCTTCCAGTGCCCCGAAGAAGAGCACAAATAACAGAGTTACCAGGGCAATGATGAATTCAATTTTACTGAAGTGGTATATACTTCTGAAGTGGGGAATATCCACCAGATTCTTGATTACAAAGAGTACAATTGCCGCCAGTATGGCTTGGGGCAAGTTGGTGAAGATACCGGTAAAAAATACCAGAACCAGCATGATAACTAATCCGGAGACAATACTGGCCAGTTGGCTTTTGGCTCCACTTTCATCATTCACCGCAGTACGTGATAAGGAACCAGCTACGGGTAAACCCTGAAAAATACCTACTGCTATATTGGACATGCCTAAAGCCAGGAGTTCCTGATTTTTATCAATTTTGTACCTGTTTTTAGCAGCATATTCCGTGGCGAACAGATACCCCTCCATGAAACTTATCAAAAATACGGTGGCTGCCAGAGTAACTAAAATATTTACATCCAAAAGTGCAGGATCGGGAATTATAAGAGATGGTAATCCCTGAGGGATGTGCCCTACCACGTCCACTCCCAGAGATGTTAAATTGGCTACAGTAACCAGTACTATTGATCCTAAAACCAGAAACAGAGTGTTGGGAAGTTTGGGGAATTTTTTACTGGCTAAATATAAAAACAGGATTCCACCCATACCCAAAATGAGAGTAGGGAAATTAGTCTGGTGGATGTGCATCACCAGAAAGTACAAACGTTCAAAAAAGTTACCAGTTCCCCCAGCTATACCAAACAGTTTAGGCAGTTGTCCTGATATTATGAATAATGATATACCTGCTAGAAAACCGGTTAAAACAGGTTTAGATATGAATTTAACTATGAATCCTAATCTCAAGCCCCAGGCTAGCAGTGCCAGGACTCCAGATATAACTGCCACCAGAGAGGCTATAAGTGCATACTGGTTTGCATTAGGAATCATCAAAGCCCCTAGAGTGGATCCCACCAGTATGGAAAGGGTGGAAAGAGGCCCCACAGATAACTGACGTGAAGTTCCAAAGATGGCGTAAACCAGCAAGGCCACCATTGCTGAATATAATCCCACCTCGGGAGGTAAATTAGCCAGTGAAACAAATGCTATGGATTCTGGAATTACAAAGGCACCGACCGTAATTCCGGCAATAATATCTGGGCGTAACCAGTCCCGATTATATTCCTGAGCCCATTTAGTTATGGGCAAAAACCTGGAAATCCTCATAAATTTCAATCCATGAAAATTCCATCATTTACATATAAAATTTTGATCATTTCCAGTATTTTTTAGAAAATGGACTTAATTAAGTATAAATCCTTTGATTATAAAACCTATGGTGTTAAACACTAATTGAATTTATTCCCCCTGAAAATAATTTTTTATTCCATGAAAATGATAAACCTGTTTAACGAGTAGTTTCCAGAGATTTATCTATTCATTAAAACAATCTATTCCTAAGACAAAGTGAGGGATGTTATTGTCAGCGGGATCTTAAAATTGAGCATGTAAATAATATAGTGATTAATATGGAAGGTTTACTCTGGTGGCTGGTGGCAGGGACTCGTGGGGGGATAAACCGAGCCAGAATAATTGATGAATTAAATTCACGACCTTATAATGCGAATCAACTTGCTAAATGCCTTAAATTGGATTATAAAACTGTTAAACATCATCTGAACGTGCTTATAAAAAATAATATAGTAACGGCCTGTGGTGAAGGCCATTACGGAACAGTTTACATGCTTTCTGCTACCATGGAAAAGAATTATGATTCATTCAAAAAAATCTGGAAGGAATCGGAAAAAGAATAGGTGGGATCGGGAATGGATTGGATAATGATATTTAGATATCTTGGTGTGGCAATTGCTCTGGCAAACATATCAATAATAGTAATTTTACTTTCTATTTACTGGAAAAACTACCGGAAATGGAAATCAGAATATACCATTGGACTCCTGATATTTGGGTTTTTCCTGTTAATCCAAAATCTGCTTTCCATGGGATTTCTGGCACCCCCTCCACCACCTGGACCTTCGGGAGGAGTGGGTGATGGTTATTCCCTGATGCTGATCAATATATGTCAGCTGATCTCCCTCAGCGCACTCTTAAAAATAAGCTGGAAATAGATTTTAAGTTTAAACCGTTAATTTGTAGCTAACCTTTTGATCTATTTCACCATTTTTAATAAATCTTTTTTTGAAACTGGAAATTATTCGAATTTTATCACTCACTTAACAGAATTTCATCCTTAAATAGGATTCTTTCTCCCGTCCCATTTAATTAAGATTTTTCACATCCCTAAATAGATTTTTTTTAATTTAAACCGGATTTTTTTAAACTCATCTCTTGAGAATTGGGTGTGAATTGGGTGTGAATGGTATAGAACTGGTAAAACATGGCGAATTATGGGAAAATTTACTTTTATTTGGTAATTTTAGATAAATAACCAAGATAGTGGCATAAATCATGCCGGAGGTTATTTAATTAAAGGAATCATAATAAAAGGCATTTTTATAAGTAAAACCAGACTACTGGTTTCAGTTTCACTAACCCTACTCCTGTTGTCGGCTGTCACCCTGGTGGTAGGACTACCGGGGGATTCGGAAAAAATAGCGGTTAACACCACTAATAAAGTTTCTGTGGTTAAAGTTTTGATATTTGATGGTGAAGGTTCCATGGAAGAGAGTGTTGCCGGTATAGAAGCCTGCCTGGATGAAAGTAACACGGAAAATCTTTCCAGTGGGAGTTACTTTGATTATGATACTGCCAGTACCATTAACTCCAACACCCTGTCAGGATATGATATTCTGATAATGCCAGGAGGAAACTCGGCAACTTACATTTCCAGTACCAGTATTAATGAAGATGCCATTAAACAATTCGTAAGCGAAGGAAATGGATACTTAGGTATATGTGCTGGTGCTTATGCCGGATCAAACAGTGTGGATGGACTTTACTCAGGATGGGGTCTTGCTTCCCATGTAAACACGGTTAACGTGGTTTACGATGGTTTGGTTTCAGTTTCACCCACATCTTCCGGGAGCACCCTGCTGGATTCATCCAAAACAAGTCTCCATCACCAGAACGGTCCGGTTATGTACACCACCAGTTCCAGTGCAATTTCCTTTGCCACTTACACTGATAATGGAACTGGTTACCAAGGATATTCAGCAATTACCGGAGAAAATTACGGTTCTGGCCGGGTGATCTTAAGTGGTTCCCACCCCGAACTCGATCCCCAAGACACACCCCTACTGGTCCAGATGATATTATGGGCCACTAATCAATCAGGATAACCATTTCATTGGTTATAATAGGGCTCCAAACATTCTTGGCATATTAAAACGCTTCATCGCTTAATTTGGAGCCCTAAAAACTCATCACGATGACTATTTAAATTTAAACACTATTTCCCAATTTAAAAAAAGGAGAATATTATGGACATTGCAAACTCTAAGGTTAAAATCCCTACAAAAATTAACCTCATTGAATTTCTTAAAAGGAAATACTGGCTAATCCTATTGATAACCATCTTCGTATTCTCCTTTGCCCTTGATCTATTCATTCTAACACGTTACTCTTTATCCTATGGTATCGATGGTGCCTTTTACGATATCCAGGTCCTCAATATACTGCAACAGGGGGTTCCCCTGAGTAACGACCCTCCACTGGCATATTATTTACTCACGCCCTTCGTGCTCCTATCTGGAAACTCATTTTTAGGAATTAAAATAGGCATGGCCTTTATAGGGTCGCTACTTGCTTTTCCTGCATATTTCATTACAGAAAGCTATGTTAGGAAAAAGAATGGAAAAATTCTTGGTTCCAAGGTACCTGCACTCTTAAGTGCATTTCTGATAACGGTGAATGTAAATTATTTCTCCCTAATTACCAACTTCATGCAGAATCTGGTGGGGGTTCTATTTCTTTCCCTATTCCTTTATTTTGCCATTAAATGGTTTGAAAATATTCAGGATTGGAAGAAATATGGGATTATCACTGTCCTCCTGTTGGGTGCAAATCTTTTTACTCACATTTATACCGGAGCCCTGGCGGTGGCTCTGTTTTTTGCACTATTAATTTTCAGTATTCTCTTGAAGACCTATAAAACACGTGAATTACCTCTTTTTGATCTGAAAATTTTAGGTTTATTCACGGTTTTGGTAGGGGCCTGTTTTGTTGCCCTATTCTTTGTATATCCGGTCATGTACACTAAATACGGGACTGTTTTATCATTTCTTAACTTTTCATCCACCACTACCAGTGCAGGGGGAGTTAGTAACCCGGTTAATGGCCTGATTTTCTGCAGTTTGCCCTATTTAATGGGAGTTGTTGCTTCCCTTATCATATTCTATCGGGGTTTAAAGGGAAAAATACCAAGTACATCTACCTCTGCACTCAAAATCAATCCTAACACGCTTTTAGCAGGGAGTTATCTTTCTTTAGCAGCAGCTCTAGTAATATTGGTGGTCATACCTGCCTCAGATTATCAGTCCCGATTCCTGTTAATTGCTTTTTTACCCATTGGGTTACTGGTTCCCCTGGGACTTAAATTCATAGAAACAGAATTTTTAGCCAGATACCCGGAGAAAAAACTTCCCACCCTTCTTTTAGTGGCGGGGATTGCCCTGATATTCGCTTTTTCCAGTTTTTGCACTGCTTCACAATCATTTAATAGTTTAGGCCCCACCATAACTAACGAGCAGTACAATGAGCTGGTGGAGCTTAAGGCCAGTTATTTTAATACAACTAACGGAAGTACTATCATTTTAGCTTCGGATATGCAGACCAAATATTGGATTGAGTTTGTTTTAGGTGAGGGGGCCAATGTTACGGTTGTGGAAAACATTAATGGAGTTCAGGGAAATTACAATAACCGC
>Ga0228535_1000078_pt1:70000-85000 | contig 286980 bp, 265 predicted proteins | sample SJ1metagenome_FD_168457 | JGI IMG/M metagenome (GOLD analysis project Ga0228535, IMG submission 168457) | Enriched culture of PCE-dechlorinating microbial communities from Ithaca, New York, USA - SJ1 | ecosystem: Engineered > Modeled > Simulated communities (microbial... >...
AATATTAAACGGTGAGGATTAAATAAAATATATGCCTATAAAAATAAATGCACATAAATCATTACCCCTAACGAATTAAAATTGCATTACTGGCGTTAAAAAGTATTATTGGAGTATTAACTAAGGAGGATTTGGTGTTAGTAAACCAGTAATCTCTAAAATTTTATAGGAATATAATTCAATAATATTGCTAAAAAACGTTTTAAAATAAGTTTATTTCCATATTAATCCAAGGGAGAGAATTAGGTCCAAATCGGAGGCGGTTTTTCGCAGGCGAAAAATTGTGAAAGGAGTCTAATGTCACTCTCCCTCGATCAATTGATCTATTGTTTTACTAACATAAAAACATTTCTCAAGGGTGGAGGGTAACGTATAAAAAAGCTTTAAATCCTTTTATTATTAAGAAAAACCTTATATACTTCTTTAAATTTGTATTCGGGGTTAATTGATCCATTGGTTGGATCATAAATTCTTAGGATGGGAGTGCCTCGAAAGTATTACTGAGTAGGATGGTGAATTATGAAGGAAAAAGTATATGTTTTGGATGCATCTGGAATTATTGGGGGATTCATATCTTCAAAACATAAAAATATAACCATAAATGGTGTTTTATCTGAAATTAAGGATTTAAAATCACAGATATCACTTCAATCGGCTTTAGATGAGGGTAAAATCATGGTGAAAGAACCGGATAATGACTCCGTTAACCAGGTAAAAAGTGCCATCCATAACTCTGGAGATATTTTGCGGCTGTCAGAGGTGGATATTAGTTTAGTGGCCTTGGCAGTCACACTTTTGAAGAATTATCATCCTACGGTGGTCACTGATGATTACTCCATACAGAACATCCTGAAAATTCTAAAAATTCCCTACCAGGGTGTAATGACTGAAGGAATAACAGGAATTTATGGTTGGATAAAAATTTGCCGGGGGTGCCGTCACCAGTACCCTTCTGGTTATCAGGAGGAAGACTGTGAAATCTGTGGATCCCCTGTTTATCGCAAGCGAATTAAAAAATAACCCAGTTCAGAGCCCATTGGTACGTGATTGGTAACGTAATTGTAATGTTACTATTAGTGATAGGTATTTTAATAGGGGTACTGGGGTGGTAGGTAATTATAATAAATACCCTGATTCTATGGTGAAGTAATGAAGAATATGAAAATTGGTTTAGTGGTGCACGGGCCAGAAATAGTTGATTCTGGTTATGCCCTGAAGTTTTTAAAGTTTTTAGAAAGATATGGTACGGTCAAAGCCAGATTAGGCGGTACTATGGGGCGAACTGCAGTTATTGATGCTAATCTGGAAGATAAGATTGATATCAGCCATAAACTGTTCCCCAGCCAGTCGGTGGATAAATTCAGCGATGAAGGTAGTGATGTTATTTTTCTTATTAACTACGGTAAATCCAGTGTAACCGGACACGCCTTTGGTTACAAGGTTTATAACAATAGCACAGGTCATCCTCCCATTGTTCAGATGGAAAGACCCGGTGAACCCGATGGCAGTGTGGTGCCCTGGAGGGATGATCTAACTCCTCTGGCAGCAGAGATAGCCACTGAAATGGGGTTAAGATTGGTCTCTCCCGAGGAGATCAGGAACGCTTTATTTTCTCAGGATCCCTGTCAGGGAACCGGCCAAACCATCTGCCGAAAAATTGCCGGTGTGTCTCCTGGTGAGAATATATTCGTCAATGGTATAGTCATTGGCAAATCAACCTCATCTGAAGTGGCCATTATTGCTGAAGAGGGTATTATAACCCAACTTATAGGTGGAACGTTGAAAAAACATGGGGTGGAAAAATTAGGGCCAGTTGAGCTGGAAAAGGCAATAGTAAAAACTGGCTTGTTACGTAAATCCCGGGTAAAACCCCGAATATTAAAATCTGAAAAATCAAACACCCATTTCACCATTGCCTACCTTAGTCATGCTGCTGAGGATATCTACAAGTTAAAAAATGCAGATCTGGTGGTTACAGTGGGGGATGATACCACACTGGTTGCTGCCGATATACTTTACCGTTTTAACGTTCCCATAATTGGTATAACCGATGGAGATCTGGATAAAGTTGTTGAAGAGGGGTTTAAAACTGAGGGTTCTTTAATAATCGAATTTGAAAGTGGTTGGGATGATTTAGTGGGTGAAAAGATATTTTCAGAACTTTTCAACCATCAAGAGAGCATAGAAATAGAAAATATAGAAAATTTTAAAAGTAAATTACTACAGATTATTAGTAATATAACCAGCCAATACCAGGTAAGATATAGTTGAGTATAGGCTATTCAATCGGAGAATAAGGTCTTAATATTTAGTTGATGTTATTATAAACAGTTTAGATTAATAATCATAACGCCCCCGGGCAGGTAATAATAGAAACTAACTTAATAGAGGTGCACTCTTGGATTTAAAATCACTTGTTAATTCTATAAAAAATTTTGAGGGCATTACCCGCAAAAACCTTATAAAAGACGTGACCGGGCTTCTGGAAGACACATATAACATCGCAGGACGTACTATTCTAGGCTTTGGTGATGATGCATCCGCCCTGGAAATAGACAATGGACAGGTGGTTCTTCTGGCCGCAGATGGGATGTGGGGGAAGCTCATGGAAGCGGATCCCTGGTGGGCCGGTTACTGTTCAGTACTGGTTAATGTCAATGACATTGCGGCCATGGGGGGAATACCCATTGGAATGACCAACGTCATTTCCACCCAGGATAAAGAGATATGCGCCCAGATCATGGATGGAATCAATGAAGGGGTTAAAAAATTTGGGGTGCCAATGGTGGGAGGACACGTACATCCCGACGCACCATACAACTCTTTGGATGTCTCTATAACTGGAATAATGAACCGCGACGACATTATAACCAGTTGTGGGGCCCGTCCAGGAGATAAAGTCCTGGTGGCCATTGATCTGGAGGGGGAAATACACCCCCAGTTTCACCTGAACTGGGATACCACCACCATGAAAAGCCCGGAACTGGTCCAGGCCCAGATCCTGGCCATGAATGAACTGGCCCAGAAACATCTCTTAACTGCCGGGAAGGATATAAGTAACCCGGGAACCCTGGGAACCCTGGGAATGCTCCTGGAAACCTCAAATGTGGGGGCTACCGTAGAGTTAGGGATGATACCCCGTAACATCGCCGTTAACTGGGAAGACTGGCTGAAACTTTACCCTGGATCGGGATTCGTGCTCACTGCACCAGAAGGGAATGTTTCCCAAATCACCCAGATTCTGGAAAAGGTCAATGTAACCACCCGGGTGGTGGGCCATATAATACCGGAAAAAAAATTATATCTAACCTCTGAAGGTGATAATGAGGTTGTTTTTGATTTTTGCACCGATAGGATCACAGGAATACATGATGAAAATCCCTAGGAGGATAATTTAATGCAGGTGAAGATCAATGGAGAAAAAATAGAACTCCCTGAAGGATCAACAATACAGGATGCCATTGATAAAGTGGGAGCGCCTTACTTGCCAGGTTGTGTTCTGGGACTGGTAAAGGGGACGGAAGAAGTAGAAAAACACGTCAACAAGTACAGTTTGAAAACTAACAAGGGAAGTATCATCATTGAAATAGTGGACGATGCTCCTGAAAGCCTGGTTTCAACCTGGAAACACTTTTACAAGGAATTTGCAAAGGGTGTGCGCTGGACCACCTCCCAAGAGGTGGCAATTGGTCCGGTACAAACCCAACTCACTCCCAGCCACGAAAAATACCGTTATAAACGTTGGGATGTTCTTTTCAGCCTTTCCGGGTTTACTGCAGACTCAACCCATTTAATACTCTCCACGGGGGAACATGAAGCAGTTTACGGTGCCCCTGAAGAAAACAGGGGAGTTTTTGCCCGGGTGGTTGGGGGGAAGAGAACTATACTCAAACTCAACGATGATGATGAAATAGTAGGGGTAAAACCAGTCCTGGAACGGGAAAACATTGTTAAAAGTGCAGCCATAACCAACCTGGAAACACTCCTGGAGGAAGGTAACCAGATATTCACCTATGTCCAGGTTAAGCCCAACCCCAAATCACCCCAATCAGTAGAACACTTCTATGCACTCCAGGAATCTGGAAAAATACAGGTTGATTATGAATCCAATACATTCCTGGGATTTTATGCCTTACAGGGACTTGAAAAAGAAGCAGAGCACATTGATCAACGTAAAAGGGGAACCATAACCTTCCGTAATAAGGGTAAGGGAATGGGTCGTGTGTACATTTACCGGGAAGACCGAGTCTCCACCCCCTCCCATAATGTGTTGGGAACTGTGGTCAGTGGAATGCAGTTACTGGACATTGCTGGTTATGGTGATGAAGTAACCTTCCAAACATCCCCTACCCGGATAATGACTCTTTCCATGACCCAGAAAGAGGCGGAGGAATTCTTACAAGAAAATGGAGTGAAACAGATCAGGGAAGGTTTACAGGATGATGATGCCGTGGTGGTAAAGCAGGAACCACACTACACCATGGATATCATAGCCCAGGGAGAGGTTAAAACCTTAGGGATCCCTGCAGAAGACCTACTCCACGTGGAACTCTACCCCGGTGCACCCCGCTCCACCTGGTACTTCCAGAAAATCACCGGACTCCTGGATTCACCAGTGGGATCCCTGCAGGTACACTTCGCCTTCCCCGGCATGAAACTGTTGATGTTCAAGGATTTCCCCAAGGAATCCAAGGGATTAATACCGGAAAACAACCCGCAGGAAGTGGTGAAAGCAGGAGAAATAGGGATCACCAATATGTCACGCCGCCATATAGGAATGGTTGGGGTGCGATTTGAGGATAACAAGGAATTTGGACCTACGGGAGAACCATTCCAGGGAACCAACATCATCGGAAGAATGGTTGAAGGAATAGAACATCTGGAGAAATACAAAGAGGGGGATACCATTTATGTCGCCAGAAAAAGATAAAGTCACCCGAATGATTGTACTGGGCCCCAAAGCCCAGCTAAGCCAGAGTGAACTGGTGGGAAAACTGCACATGCTAGAATTACCTCTAACCATTAAATCCACCTGTTACGGTGCCGTGGTACACGGGGAAAAGGAAGATGTGATGGAGGCAGTTAACCAGATAAGAAAGCTCGACCCATCTAACATATTTACCAAGGACCGGGGATTCCCACCAGGAGATCCTAGAAGATGCCGGGCTAAACGTGGAGCTGCCAGGGAAGGATTCCACCAGCTGGAAAAGGAATATGAATTACTGGAATATGTTTGTGATGCCCTGGAAAATCCAGAAGCAGTGACCCTGGAAGAACCAGAGAAAATTACTCCAGATGAGTTTAAAAAAATTGCCCAGGAGTGTGAAAAATGAATATCAATGCATCCTCCACAGGAGAAGAAATAGCCCCAATGGCTCTGGCCATTCACCAACTGGTAAATGGTCTCCCTATAACCATGCGCACCCTTGAGAATCCTGGTGTTCGTATTGAAGATAGTAAAATTGTGGACAGTGAATATACCGGACCCGTCCTGGAAGAAGTGCTTAAAGAGGGTAAAGTGGTCCAGGAAATCCCTAAAACTGGAGCTTACCAGGGTATACCAGTGGTGGTGGTTCCGGTTACAGAAGAAGGACAGGTAATAGCAGCCATAGGTGTGGTGGATATAACTAAGGGAATTTACAGTGATATTATGGAGATTACAAAAAGACCAGAAGAACTAAATGAGCCCCGGGGTGATGTGCAGTGAAAATAGCTGTTTTCCCACCTAACTCGTTGATACTGGCAGACATGGTGGAAAGAAAGGGTCATGAACCTCTAGTTATTCAGAAAGAGATTCGTAAGAAAGTTACTGACCCGGAAATAGATTCCCCTCCCTTTAACATCACTGAAGAAGAACCCATTAAGGGCCTTAAATATGCGGCTATTGAAGTTCCCTCAGGTGTAAGGGGCAGAATGGCCATTTTTGGACCAATTATTGACGAAGCAGAAGCAGCCATAATCATGGAGGATGCCCCCTATGGTTTTGGATGCATAGGTTGTGCCCGTACCAACGAACTTTCCATGTACTTCCTCCGGAAAAGAGGCATTCCCGTACTGGAAATACATTATCCTGAAAGCAAAGATGAAACTGTGGAAGTAATTAACAAAATCAACACCTTTCTGGATGGTCTGGATAAATCTGAATCGCATGAAAAGGCAGAACCAGAGAAAGATACCAAGGAGACGGTGGAGGAATAACAATGGTAAAAATAGCTCAGATTTCATGTGGAACCGAGTACAGTGGTGTCCAGAAAGAAATTGAAAAGGCAGCATCCACCTTTGGAGCAGAAATAATTATCCCTGAAGCTGATCTGGACTACATAGATGAAGCTTACCATAAGTTCGGATTCAATGCCGCCAGTAGCAGCATCCGCTTGATGATTGCCCGGGCAATGTCCCTGGTTGAGGGAAAATCAGACGCCGATGCAGTATTTATAGCCACATGTTTCCGCTGTGCCGAGGGAGCACTGGTTAGAAATGAAGTAAGGCGTTTCATACAACAGAACACCAACTTACCGGTGGTTACCTATTCTTTCACCGAACGAACCAAAGCTGATGAGCTCTTCATCCGGATGGAAGCACTATCCACCATAGTTGCCCGGAAAAGTTTACTGGCCCGGGAAAAACAGGAAGGCCTCACACTAGGTATAGATTCGGGGTCAACCACCACTAAAGTAGTGTTAATGGAAAATAACAAGATAATAGGCACTGGCTGGCTCCCCACCACCGATGTAATTGCCAGTGCCCAGGAAGGAATGGTGCAGGCCTTTGAAGGTACAGGATACAAAGAATCGGACGTAGAGGGAGTGGGAGTCACTGGATACGGTAGGCTCACCATAGGGAAACACATGAACGCTGCCCTGATACAGGAAGAACTCTCAGTTAATTCCAAAGGAGCAGTTTACCTGGCCGGACACCAACGAGGTGAAGCCACAGTCCTGGACATAGGGGGTATGGATAACAAGGTCATCACTGTCAACGATGGTATTCCGGACAACTTCACCATGGGTGGAATATGTGCCGGAGCATCAGGAAGATTCCTGGAAATCACTGCCCGCAGATTAGGTGTGGACATCAGCGAATTAGGGCCTTTAGCTCTCAAAGGAAACTTCAAAAAAGCACTCTTGAACAGTTACTGTATTGTATTCGGAATACAGGACCTGGTTACCTCCCTGGCTGCCGGTGGTACCAAGGAAGATGTAGCTGCCGCAGCCTGTTACTCCGTGGCCGAACAGGTATACGAACAGCAGTTACAGGAAATTGACGTGAGAGAACCCCTCATTCAGGTAGGGGGAACCAGTCTCATTGGAGGACTGGTGGAAGCAGTGAGCACTGTCCTGGGTGGAATGGAAGTCATTGTACCTGAACATTCCCAGCACATTGGAGCAGTAGGAGCTGCCCTCTTAGTATCGGGAATGGTGGACAAAGATGTTAAAGCTAAAAAATAATCCCAGGCGATACCATGTATGTGGAATGCTACGATGAAAACGGGCGCGAAGTCTACGATATGATCCTGAGACATATACTCCAGGAAGTACAGATAGGCCGTGCTGTAAATGACGTCCGGATATATGTGGACCCCCGCGAGCCAGTATTCATCATCGCAGTAAAATACGAAAAAGCAGCCCCACCCGTGGTTCTGGAAGATTTCGCAGAATACGAATATGATCCGGAAGCTAACGAAGGTTTCATAAGGATAAAAGACGAAAATTATCTTCCTGAACTTCTAAAAAAGCTCTGGGAAGTGGAAGGAAGAAATAAAATACACCAGCCCAGTCGTTTCGAAGTGGTCATCGATGATCCACAAATAAAACTGGAAGGCCTGGTGGTACATGACCCGGAAGAGGACCTCAAAAAGAAGATCTACGATGCCCTTTTCCGCATCATTCCTGAGGGATTCAGGGTGGTGGAACACTACTCTGAAGGTAATATAATAGCTCTCACCTGTTCTGATGAGTACATCAAGGAAGAATACTTGGAAAAAACCAGGGAAATAATCCAGAAAATTAAAGAAAATAAGAAATCATATGATTTAGATGCAGAATCTCCTCAAAAAAAGAAAAAATCAAATAATTCAGAATCCAAGACCTCTAAGAAGTTAGGAAATAAGTTTAAAGAATAAAAAGTCCAAATTCACCATCATGAGGTAATCATGGAATGAATCTTAAACTTTGAGGAGATAAATAAACCTCCTATTTCCCTCAAAAGGTAAACCAGGGATCAATATAAATCCCATAAAATATAACATGTTTATCTGGATAGTTCAATCTTAAAGATTCATAGATTTATGAGCGGAGGAATTATTTATGAATGAATCTAAATTTGCCCATATAACCAAGGTACATCCCTGCTTTAATGAAAAAATGCACGACAAGGTGGGTAGAGTTCACCTGCCCATTGCACCTCGCTGTAACATACAGTGCAACTTCTGCACCCGAGAATTAAACAAATGTGAGCAACGCCCCGGTGTATCTTCCCGGGTGATGACGGTAGAAGAAGCAGTCACCCACGTGGCCAAGGTCATCAAGGAGATGCCCATTAGTGTGGTGGGAGTGGCCGGACCAGGAGATGCCCTGGCCAACCCTGAAACACTGGAGTTCTTCCGCATAATCGATAAGAAATTCCCGAACCTTATAAAGTGCATGAGTACCAATGGATTACTCCTGGCTGATCTGGCAGAAGAAGTGGCCGCCGTCAACATAAGTACCATTACCGTAACTGTAAATGCCATTGACCCAGAAATCGGAAAGAAAATCTACTCCAGAGCAGTTTACGATGGTAAAGTCTACGAAGGAGAAGAAGCCTTCAAGATCATCTCGGAAAAACAGCTGGAAGGAATTGAAAAAGTATCCAAACTGGGAGTGGTGGTCAAGGTCAACAGTGTACTCATACCCGGGTTAAACGATGAACACATCCCAGACATAGCCCAGGAAGTTAAAAAACGTGGTGCCAGTCTGATGAACGTTATACCTCTCATTCCTCTCTACAAAATGAAAGATTACCAGCGTCCTGGTTGCGAGGAGCTTTCCACAGTAAGGGATAATGTTGAGGAAATTCTACCTGTCTTCCGGGCCTGTACTCAGTGCCGGGCCGATGCCTACGGAGTACCGGGAAAAGAGGACAAACACCTGGACATGACACCGGCCAGTCATTACTAGGGGATAAAACAACCCCTCAAACAATTTTTTTTATTTTTAAACGATTTAAAAACCTTCTCTTTCTTAAAATAAAATGTTTACGGAAATATTGAATTTATTAACACTATTACAGGATGTGAAATCACATGAAAACCATGTACTGGAAGGATGGCCTCCTTTACCTGCTTGATCAAACTATATTGCCTCATGAAACCGAATACCTGGTCTGTGGATCTTATCAGGATGTTATAACTGCTATAAAAACAATGGTGGTTCGTGGAGCACCGGCTATTGGTGTGGCTGCAGCATTTGGTATGGTACTGGCTTACTTAGCAGATGAAAATATGGAAAAAGCCGCCCAGGAAATGAAAGATGCCCGACCAACCGCTGTAAATCTATTCTGGGCTGTGGATCGGATCATGGCCTCGGATGATCCTCTGAAAGAGGCACTCCTCATGTATGAAGAGGATATGGACACCAATCGAAGCATGGGAAGGCACGGCGCAGAGGTAATTGATGACGGTGACACCATACTCACCCACTGCAACGCCGGAGCCCTAGCCTGTGTGGACTACGGAACAGCACTGGGAGTTATACGCGCTGCCAATGCGGAAGGTAAAAACATCAGTGTGGTGTGTGATGAAACCAGACCAGTACTCCAGGGGGCCCGCTTGAGTGTATGGGAAATGCAGCAGGAAAACATACCAGTGAAACTTATAGTGGACGGAGCTGCTGGCCGCCTGATGCAGGAAGGAGCTATAAACAAGGTAGTTATAGGTGCGGACCGTGTGGCTAAGGGGGGAGTGGCCAACAAAATCGGATCACTTATGGTAGCCCTGGCAGCCAAACGATTCAATGTACCATTCTATGTAGCTGCACCCAAGAGTACCTTTGACTATGAAAACAGTATCTATGATATTGAAATCGAAGAACGCGATCCTGTGGAAGTATTGGGCTTTGCTGGTTGTTTTGCAGCCCCCTTAACAACAGAAGTGAGAAATCCCTCCTTTGATGTTGTCCCCAGTGACCTTATAACCGGCATCATAACTGAAGATGGAATTTTAGAACCATTTTAACATTAATCAAGGGATTCTTATTTTCCTTTTAATTTTTTAAGATACAATTACAGATTAAAGAATTTTTAGAAATAATTAACAGTTTAAAGATATTAATGGTTTTAAAATAAAATCAATCAATTAAAAAAAAGTGGTTTACTTTTAATTGATTTTAACATCAATTCCCACATGCCACACTCCGGGACTCCGGGATTTAACTTTACGCTTATCTAAAACTTCTATCTGGCGGGGGTAAGCTGCATTTTTCACTTTTTCTAGGGGGTTGTCGAAATCACGGCTGAACTGGTAATAATGGAGGATTCCACCCGGTTTTAGGTGCTTTACTGCCACTGGGAGGAACTCACAGGCAGTTCCCGGTAGGTTCATAATAATCCGGTCGGCTTTAACATCTAAATCCTTTAAAACTTTGGCTACATCTCCCAGTAACGGGTTGATCTTACCTTGTACCTTGTTTAGGATGATATTCTTCTGAAGGTAATGTATGGCCGGGGGGTTGATGTCTATGGCGTGGATCTTCACATTCGGGAGTTTAGACCGGCGGGCGATGTTAATGGCAAAGGGACCCACCCCGGTGAACATATCAATGATCACCTCACCATCCTGGACCTGGTCCCCCACGATCTTCCTTTCCGTGGCCAGACGGGGACTGAAGTAAACTTTTTTCACGTCCAGCATTATTCTAGAATCGTGTTCTCGGTGGATGGTTTCGGAGACATCTTCCCCAGCCAGGTGTTCCAGTTCGCGGGTGCGGACAACACCTTTAATAGCACTCTTCTTACGGTAAACTGACCTTCTTTTGGTGAATTTTAGAGCTGCCTCGCCAATAAGATACTTTTCTTCTTCTAATTCAGGGGGAATCTCCAGGATCACCACATCCCCTATTATATCAAAGGATTTTTTAAATTCCTCCATTTTTTCAGGGGGTATTCTACCCTGGAGATAGTCTTCAATGTTACGGGGCCTTTTTTTAAGTTCTTCAAAATCAGTTTCAACGATATTTTCCAGTTGAAGTCCCAGTTCCTTCAAAAAATCAGGGCAGGGGGTTTGATTTAAGGGGAGATAAACGTTTTCTTCAAAACGTCTAATCTTCCAGTGGTGATCCAGAAATGATTTCTCCAGTAGAATAAGGCGGATGCGGTTGGCTTCTTTTTTAGGGACCTTTAAACCAATCATGGAATTCCTCAAATATCATCTAATTTCTAAATAATTATCCTAATTTATTAGTTTATCTTTGAATTCTCTTCTAAACTCTCTAATTTCACTTCTATAATTCGTTAATTTACAAGAATCATCTAGGTTATATGTTAGGTTAACTAGTTTAACCAGTTATGTTAATTTTTGAAATAAAATTTTATAAACCTTTCATCCTATAATTAGATGTTGAAGGTGAAAAAAATGCTCTACCTGGTTGGACTGGGACTTTACGATGAAAAAGACATATCTATAAATGGTCTGGAAGCTATAAAATCTGCTGATGTTGTTTACGCTGAATTCTATACTGCCCGATTATTCGGTGGCGATCTCAAATCCCTGGAAAGCCTGGCCGGGGTGACCATTAACATTCTGCGTCGTGAAGAAGTGGAAGAAGAGAATTTGCCCCTTAAGCAGGCAAAAACTAAGGATGTAGTCTTTTTGACTGCAGGTGACCCCTTAATGGCCACCACTCATGCTGATATCCTGATGGAAGCCCGTAAAAATGGCATCCCTACTAGGGTGATACATGCTTCATCCATTCTCTCGGCAGCCCCGGGCATTGCTGGCCTGCAGGCCTATAAGTTCGGGAAGGTAACCACCATACCCCGACCGGAGAATAACTACTTTCCACATTCTCCCTATCAGGTTATTGCGGAGAATAGGAAAATGGGACTGCACACCCTGGTGCTCCTGGATATACAGGCTCACCGTGATTATTACATGACTGCCAATGAAGGACTGGAATACCTTTTGCGTGTAGAAAATGAACGAAATGAGGGAATAATAACCACTGACACTTTGGCAGTGGTGATAGCCAGGGCAGGCTCTCCTGAACCCCTGGTACGTGCCCATCGGGTGGATGTTTTGGTTGAAGAGGATTTTGGTGGTCCATTGCACTGCATGATAATACCCGGTGATCTGCACTTTCTGGAGGCGGAAGGTCTGGTTATCCTGGGAGGAGCACCAGAACACATTCTGCAAGAATAAATCCAAATCAAAAAAATAAAAGACAGGCATTATAAAAATATCTTGAGGATAAAATCAATGGATTTTAGGGATTATAGAAATGGCCACTGATATAGCTGAAAAAAACTTTAATATTGCCAGACCCTATTTGAAATGGGCGGGGGGAAAAACTCAACTACTTTTTGAACTTGAAAAGAGATTACCCCAATCAATTAAGGAAAAAAGGGTTATCGAACGATATTTGGAGCCCTTTGTTGGTGGTGGGGCCATGTTTTTCTACCTGAAAAACCATTACCAGGTCCGGGATTCCATTCTCCTGGATGTTAATCCAGAATTAATAATGGCCTACCGGGTTATTCAGCAGGACCCCCACAAACTAATCACTCTTTTAAAAGGTATGGAAGAGGAACATCTTCAGAAGAGTGAAGATGCCCGAAAAGATAACTTTTACCGTATCCGGGCTGAATTCAACCAGAATATGCCCTTGATGAACTACACTGATTATGGTGATGATTGGATTTCCAGAACTGCCTCTTTGATATTCCTGAATAAAACCTGTTTCAACGGACTCTTTCGCCTCAACAGTAAGGGTGAGTTCAACGTACCCTTCGGCAGGTACAAGAATCCTAACATCTGTGATGAAGTAAACCTGCAGGCAGTTCACCAGGCCCTTCAAAAAACAGAGGTCCGGTGCGCGGATTTTACCCAGGCCCGGCAATACATTAAAAAGGATACTTTAGTGTACATGGACCCACCCTATCGGCCCTTAAACAGCACTTCTCATTTCACCAGTTACTCCCGGGAAAGATTCAGTGACCATGATCAGGAAAAATTAGCCAGATTTTACCAGGAAATGGATTCCAGGGGTGCCTACCTCATTCTGAGTAACAGTGACCCTAAAAATAATAACCCAGCTGATAATTTCTTCGATGAATTATACCGGGGTTATAGAATAGATAGAGTCCCCGCCAAACGTAACATAAACTCTAACACTGCCAGCCGGGGTGAGATAAAGGAATTGATTATCCGGAATTTCCAGGAATAAATTGGATATCAAGCTTTTAAAAGAGGATTATTGATTAAATCTATGATTTTTACATAATTTTACAGATTCCTGAAAACCTGTAATCTTTTGATAGGGCAAGATATTATTTTAGGATATCAGAGAATTAGTTACCATAACCATAAAGTTAAGTTTGTTTAAGGAGGAATTATTTTTGAACTGTGCTTTTTGTCAGGATAAGGATTGTTTTAGTGGTAAAGACTGTCTTAAAAATGGAGAAAGAATTAAAAAACTCTACACTAATAATGATATTAATTTGTTGGAAGCATCTTCTGCAATTGAAGCCCGGTACTACATGGAAAAAACACGAATTGAAGAGTTAATCCTCTTTTCAAAGGAAATGGGTTATGAACGCTTGGGAATGGCATTCTGTGTGGGTTTAGAAGGTGAAGCACGCCAGATCGGTGACCTGTTACAGAAAGATTTCAAGGTGGACTCCGTTTGCTGCAAGGTATGTGGTATTGATAAATCAGAATTCAATCTGGAGCAGATTGATAAAAAGAGCTTTGAGGTCATGTGCAACCCGGTTGGCCAGGCTAATATTTTAAATGAGAAAAAAACGGAACTTAACATTATAGTAGGACTGTGTATGGGGCACGATATTTTATTTACACAGAATTCCCAGGCCCCAGTCACCACCCTGGTTGTCAAAGACCGAGTACTTGCCCACAATCCGCTGGGTGCGATATACTCCAGATATTACCAGAACAAACTCAAATAAGGATGGTCATGGATAAAATTTCATTTAATATCTATTAAAGGTTAATCCTCTTCATCTTTTTGGTGTTTGTCCAGTTTCTCGATAAACTCGCATTTTTCCACATTTTCCAGGGGAAGTAGCACTATTTTCCGTCCACTGTCCTGTGTTGCATAAATAATCTCAATTAAACCCCGGTCTTCATCCATTTCAATGGATTCAACTCCAAATTCTCCACGGCGAAAGTTGTGTACACTTTCATTGATCATAGTCACTTCGATTCGGTCAATCATTTCATCACCATTTGGACTTTGCTATCGGTTCAACTAATACTCCAAACATTCCCCTACTACTTTTGATCTGTTCTTCATGGGAAATAAATTTACTCTGAATTTATGGGAAAAATTTCATCAAAATGAATCCTATTACTTTATATCTCTAAATAACCTATTATCATTTGATTTTTGAATGGGAGGAATTTCAGTGACGGATACAATTATAGAAGCGCGTGATATCACCCGGAATTTCGGTGATTTCCAGGCCGTGGATAAATTAAATTTAAAAATAAAGAAAGGTGAAGTTTTTGGCTTCCTGGGACCCAACGGGGCAGGGAAAACCACTTCAATCAACATGATGGTGGGACTGTTACGCCCCACCAGTGGCCAGGTTTTAATCAATGGCCAGGACTTGGAAGATGTAAAAAAGGGCATTATCGGTATTTGCCCCCAGGAACTGGTCCTCTGGGACTTTTTAACCTGTAAAGAAAGCCTCATGCTCATGGGGGACATGTACGAGGTACCCCGGGATGAACTGAAGTTAAGGGTGGAAAAGCTCCTGGATGATCTTTTCCTGCAGGATAAGGCCAAC
>Ga0228535_1000078_pt1:97500-125000 | contig 286980 bp, 265 predicted proteins | sample SJ1metagenome_FD_168457 | JGI IMG/M metagenome (GOLD analysis project Ga0228535, IMG submission 168457) | Enriched culture of PCE-dechlorinating microbial communities from Ithaca, New York, USA - SJ1 | ecosystem: Engineered > Modeled > Simulated communities (microbial... >...
ATCCAAGTGGTGGCAATGTTTTTGATAACATCCAGTTTTATGGTTTTAGTGCCCCGGGCCAGGCCCACTCCTATAACTGTTCCTACCAGGGTCTGGGTGGGTGAAACTGGCATTCCCAGAGTGGCAAATATGAATACAACCGATGCAGCCGATATCTGTGCTGAAAAACCCCTTGAAGGGATTAAATCAGTTATTCTTCGACCCACAGTATCGGTGATCCTACCCCCGGCCACCAATATCCCCATGACAATTCCCAGGGCCCCAATGAGTTTAAGGTCAAACCCTGCACTACCTCCAAAGGCGTAAAAGAGCACTCCGGTAGCTACGGCGATGTCTATAGCCCCTACATTAAGTGCAGCAAAGGCAGAGCTACCAATCTGCAGATAAGAGAAAACCTTTTCCAGACGGCCCCGCGCTCCAATATCCCTGACTTTACGGATAAATGCATTTTTAAGGAGATAATAAATTCCGAATCCCATGAACATACCTATTAACGGTGATAAAACCCAGCTGATAAGTACAAGGCCCAGAATATTGAGATTCATATTATTCAGCCCCACACTCACCAGGCCGTAGCCAAAAACAGCGCTGATAATGGCATCAGAACCGGATATTGGTATTTTTTTAATGATGGTGATGGTTATCCACAGTGCAGCGGCCAGGGTAATGATAAATGCCCCGGCAGAACCCAGAACATCGGCACTGATTATACCACTACCCACGGTTTTTATCACGTTATTTCCCAGGTAAAGGGCACCTAAAAATTCAAACACCGCACCTAAAATAAGAGCCTTCCTCATGGTAAGGGATCCACTGCCTACGGCAGTTCCCACTGAGTTTCCTATATCATTGGCAGCGATGTTAAAGGCCATGTAGACACTTATCATCACGCCTATAATGAGAAGCCACTCCATGCTATAACTATGATGCAGATGGTTGAAATAAGTGATGAGAAATTAGGGGGATAAGAAGGGTTACCTTATAAAATACCCTGATGATTTGATCGTAAGGTTAAAATACCATCATCACCAACATTAACTGGGCTAGACTGGAGGGTCAGGGGTCCTCTGTAAGCGCACATCCCCTATACGGTGCAGTCGAAGTTCAAGGGGCGGCAGTTTAACTGGGTGTTGGCCCAGGATCTCAACGTAGAAACCTCGTCCCGCAGGATTAGTGGTGGCAGAGTTCTGGCTGGAGGGCCAGAATAAACTGTCTTAACTAAGGGAACGGGTCAGGTCTGGAAAGAAGCAGCTCTACCTTAAACAGCTGATGCTTGTGGAGCAACGGGGCGGAGTTGGAATTCTGGATCACCAGCATTCACGAGGGCTGTCCACCCTTGAACACGCCCATTTAAACTTATAAGATGAGTATCCAAACAGTTTAATGGGTATTCAGCTGAATATTCCAGTATTTAACTGGAAATTCCAAGTTAGTTAAAAATTGAGGATGAAAGTCTGCCTTTAAATACTAGCTTAAACCTTTAAATACTAGATTAGACAATGTTTTGATTACCCACTTTTTTAAATACCTAAATCAATGCAGGGGTGGCCCAGCCTGGTACGGCGTGGGACTGCTAATCCCATGATCCTTTGGATCTCGCGGGTTCAAATCCCGTCCCCTGCGCTTTAATCATTTCATCACGAAGTTTTATTTAATACCCATTCCAAAATAATATTTATAAAGATAAATCCGCTTGAATGACAAACAAACGGTATTTTAAAAACCAGGGATAGGAAATGGATCTAATATATCTTGAAATTATAATCATTCTATTTTTAATTGTCCTAAATGGGATATTCGCGCTTTCTGAAATAGCCATAATCACCTCCCGTAAGATCAAGTTACAAAAGATGAGTCAGGAGGGGAACAAAAACGCGGATATTGCCATTGAACTTTCTGAATCACCGAATCAATTCCTATCTACCATACAAATAGGAATAACTCTTATAGGTATTTTAGCTGGTGCATTTGGTGGTGCTACTATTGCTCAAACCATTTCCACCAACCTGGAGGGTGTCGCGCTGTTACAACCCTATAGTGAAGCCCTTGGATTTCTAATCGTGGTTGTAATTATCACTTACCTGTCACTGGTAGTGGGAGAACTGGTTCCCAAGAGAATAGCCCTGAACAATCCTGAACGTATTGCCGTTAAAATCGCCAAACCCATGAAGTATCTGTCCAAAATCACCTCTCCCCTGGTAGCGTTACTCAGTGTATCCATGGAATTTGTGCTTAAAATCCTCCAAGTAAAAGAATCAGAGGAAGAAAAAGCTTCTGAAGAGGAAATTAAGCTTTTAATGGAGGAAGGTACTCAAACCGGGGAATTTGAGAAGGCAGAGGAAGACATAATCAAAAGGGTGTTCATGCTGGATGATAGAAGGGCCAGTTTTCTGATGACACCTAAAACCGGGATAATCTGGCTGGATGTAAAGGAATCAGCAGAGGATATCCAGAAAAAAATAACCGAAAGTAAAAGAGCCATGTTCCCTGTGGGAAAATATTCCCTGGATAATTTTTTGGGTGTAATCCAGTTAAAAGATCTCTTTGGAGTGAAAATTGAAGATGGTAGCACTCTCCAGAAATACATTAAAAGTCCTATTATTGTCCCGGAGAGTTCTGATGTACTGGATATACTCCAGCTCTTTAAAGAATCCCAGGACAACGTGCACATGGCCATGGTGGTGGATGAGTACGGAAGTATTGAAGGACTCATCACCCTCAACGATATCCTGGAGGCCATCGTTGGGGAGATTCCCGCTATTGACGAGCCAGATGAACCCCGTGCAGTCTTGAGATCGGATGGGAGTTGGTTGATTGATGGAACTATATCCATAGATGAATTCAAAGATGTGTTGGATATCAAAATCTTGCCTGATGAAGAATCTGGTGTTTATCAAACTCTTGCTGGATTTATATTAAACTATCTGGGCAGAATACCTGAAACCGGGGAATCTTTCCAGTCAGAAGATCTTAGTTTTGAAGTAGTGGATATGGATGGACATCATATAGATAAGGTACTGGTTTCTCACAAATAAACCAATTGTTTACCCGGAACTGCTGGAATTTCAGGTGTTGGCCACCAAACAATATTTTTTTTGATTAAACCCGGAATTGGATTTTTTATACCAAATCAGGGATAAAAATAAGAATATCCAGATACAATTAATAATTACATTAATTCAATTTAAGCAGGTTTTTTAAGAATAGGGGGGTAAGGGCGATTTGGTTAAGAAAAATAGGTTTAATCCTTAAACTTGGGCGTTTACCGTTTCTTTTATTTGGTTTTCTCTGTTTTAGCACTGGAGCCCTGCTGGCAGTTACTTTAACCACACCATTTTCAGTGGATAGGTTCTTAGGGGGATACGCAGTTTTATTATTGGCCCATCTATCTGTTTCCTACACCAATGATTACTGGGATTTTGAGGTAGACCACTACAACCAGCCCACTCTTTTTGCCGGGGGAAGCGGCGTCTTAATTCAAAATCCGGAGCTCCGGCCTTTTGCCAAAAATTTTGGAATATTCTTAATCTTATTGTCCTTATCTCTGGCTGTGGTTTTTTCTTATATTTATTCCTCGGTAACATTCCTTTTAATTGCTCTTTTAGGAAATTTATTGGCCTGGTACTACTCAGCCCCACCATTGAAACTATCTTACCGGGGGTTAGGTGAAGTGGCAACGGCGTTAAGTGGATTTATCCTTCCGGCAGCGGGTTACGTGGCAATTTGCGGATATTTAGATTTAAAAATAGTTCTCTTTACTATACCCTTTGTTATTTTTATGACTAGCTTTATTCTAAGCGTGGAAATACCGGACATGGAAGGTGATGGGAAAGGCCATAAAAACACGTTTATAGTGAAAAACGGGAGAAAAAAGGGTTTTATAATGATAGGTCTGGTTGGAGTTATGGGTACCCTATCACTCCTGTTACTATCCCTTTCCAGTCTCTTCCCCCAGATCAACTTCCAGTTACTGACTTTGCTATCACTGTTCCCCACACTGGTAGGTTTATACCTTCTCCTCCGGCGTACCTCTAAAAAGGAAAAGGCAATTCACCTTGTAAATATAAACATCCCGATTCTGGTGATTTTCATAACTCTTTTTAATCTTTATTTCCTTTCAGGAATCATATCCTGAGCCCTATCATTAATTAAGAACTAGTACACAAGTGTAAGTCTCTATTTTTGATTTAGATTTATTTTCACCAATATTGGTTTTATTTTAGATATAGAGTTATTTTCATCATTAGGGGGTTATTTTTGATCTAGAACCATTTTAACAAATTCCACTGGTACAGAAGAACGTTCAGCTATCTCTCCGGTGGAAAGGCCCTGACTGGCAAATCTGCGCACCACAAATTCCAGGGGTTCACCCACCTCAATGATGTAACCATCCGGGTCATAAAAACGCATAACCCTCTGCCCCCAGGGCTGTTCCTGGATCTTGTGGACGAATTTAACATTAACTGACTCTAATTTTTGGCATATCTCATCCAGATCCTCAGATTCGAAGTATAACTCCATAAACAGTTTAGGGGTAATGGTGTTTACCAGTGAAGATTCTCCCAAAAGCCCCTGGTAATGTTCCCGGTCATGAATGGCAAAACCACCCTTAAAGGCCACGTTCGCCCCGTGATCCATCTCCACTTCCTGGGTCATGATTTCTTCATAGAATTTTCGGGATTTTTCAATGTCCTTCACGGTGATCAGGGGACAGATATATTTTAACTCCATTTTATCATCATTCATTACTCTAATTTATCTTCATAATTCAGCCACAATCAGATAATAACTGGCCAATCCCTTCCATTTGCCCCATGAACTGGCAATATCTCGCACATCCTGCTGGGATACATTATCCCGATGATAATACTGGCCTATAATCCGTTGCAATCCCACGTCATCTGCAGGAATAGCATCCAATCTTCCCAAACCACGTAAAAGGGACATTTCAGCGGTCCACAGCCCAACACCCCTAATAGAAGTCAGTGTTTCTATCATTTCAGTGGTACTACTCATTTTCCGGATATGTTCTAAATCTAAATCCCTATGGACTATGTCCAATGAGATGTCACGAATATACTCCGCCTTTCTAGAACTCATGCCACATTTACGGAGTTCTTCTAGATCCAAATGAGCCAAGTCTTCTGGAGAGGGATAGGAATAATAATCCTGGCCATAAAGATGAACTGACGAACCAAACTGTTTTATGAAACGGTTCCCTATACTGTGGGCTGCAATCAAGGATATCTGCTGTTCCAGAATGGAATCTACCAGAGCCTCAAAGAGTGTGGGAGTGGAAGGATTTTTAAGACCGTAAAGTCGGCTTGTAATGGGGGATAAAACATCATCGGATTTTACCTGTTCATAAAATGGTTTCAGGTCCAATCCCAGATTAAAAATCCGGTGAACAGTTGTAGGAATTGATTTAAGAATATCCGAAGACAGTTCTTCCTCTGATTCCACACTCACTGCCAGTTCCGGATCATCCACCGACCCTGCAGATTCAATATAAAGGAGCAGCGTAACCTCATCAACGGTAACTGCCTGCCAGAAATGATTATTGGCATATTTTTTTATACATTTATCGCCATTGGAAAAAATCTTGCAACTAAGATCAAAATCAAAAGGTGCCTGAGCCTTAATATTGAAAGTTGACTGATACATTTTCATCATTTCCCCATTTTTTTATAGGTTTCCTATTTTTATACGCGGTCTAAACTGGAATTTTTGATGATTTTTGTGGTGGAAGTGGGCATAAAATTCCTCTAATACCCTTATAATTGCCTATTCCGGCAATGCATTTAATTAATTGGCCTGTAATTTTTCAATGGCTTTTCCCAACCTTTTAATTCCTTCCGCAATTTCTTCTACATTAGAATTGGAAAAATTCAGCCTCATGGTATTTATTTCCGGATCTTCAGTGTAGAATGTTTCTCCCGGTACAAAGGCCACATTTTCCTCAATGGCCAGCTGGAAAAGCTCCATGGCTGACACACCTTCGGGTAGAGTGACCCACAGGAACATCCCACCCTCGGGTGAGGTGTGTTTAACACCCGTAGGGAGGTACTTCCTGATGGACTGGACCATCTGATCCCTTTGCAACTTGTAAAGTTTTCTTATGCTCTGTATATGTCGATCCACATCGTTATCCTGCAGATACTGGTAAACCACCCTTTGGGTGAAGTAGTTGGAGTGGAGATCCGAGGCCTGTTTGGCAGTGATGAGCTTTTCCATGATCTCTGGGGGGGCCACAATCCAGCCCATCCTCATCCCCGGGGAGACGATCTTGGAGAAAGTCCCGAAAAGAATTGAATCCGGTAAATACGATTTAATAGGGGCTATGTTTTCTCCCATGAACCTTATCTCACCGTAGGGATTATCCTCAACCAGTATGGTGTTGTATTCTCCCATTAATTCCGCCACTTTTTTCCTTTTACTGGTGGAATAGGTGATTCCTGTGGGGTTTTGGAAGCTGCTGACAGTGTAGAAGAGTTTAACATCTTCCTCCTTCAGTGTGGTCTCCAGGGCATGGAGGTCCACCCCATCATCTAGGAGGGGTACGGGGTGGAATTCTGGTTCATACAGTCCAAAGGCCTGTATTGCTGCCAGGTAAGTGGGTCGTTCCATGATCACTCCATCATCACGGTCCAGGAAGACCTTCCCCACCAGATCCAGGCACTGCTGGGAACCATTGGTTATGAGGATATCCTCCACCCCCACCTCCAGTCCCTGGCCCTGATATCTTTCGGCTATGTATTCCCTTAGCCGATGGTATCCTTCGGTGGTACTGTACTGTAAAACTTTGTCCCCATCTTGAGTTAAAACCTTAGATGTGGCATCTTTTATGGCTTCAACTGGGAATGATTGGGGATTGGGTAATCCGCCGGCAAAGGAAATCATGTCCTCGTCATCGGTAACCTTCAGGATCTCCCTCACAAAAGACCTTGGTATCTTGTTCATACGATTAGCAAATCTGTAATTCATGAAAAATCCTCTAAATTAATTCTAAATTGAAATAAATATTTGGTCCTTCCATCTATTCTTTTATCTTTAGGGAGGTATTCTTTTATCCTCTGGAAGGTTTACTTTTTGCTGCTGTATCATTTGTAGTGAATATGTTTTTTACTTCCGTAGCGGCGCACATGCTCCCAGGCCTGGTGGTACTTCTCAAAACCAGTCCGGGTGGTGTACATGGATGTTTTCCCTCTTTTGAATATTTCCCGGTCCTGGCCCACCGGGCAGACCTTGATACAGATACCGCAGGGGGACCGGTATTCTTTTCGCAGTCTTCGGCTGCGGGTGGCACAGCTTACCTTATCCATAGGTGGTGGGAAATCTGCCTTTTCCTCCATCTCGAGGGCATCTACTGGGCAGTTCCGGGCGCAAGAGAGGCAGTGGGTGCACAGGTCATCACCGGGAATGGTATTTCCTTCCAGTTCCAGGGTGGTGAATATACTGGTGAAACGGATCCTGGGCCCCCAATCGGGAGTTAAAAGGACGTTGTTAAATCCAAATGATCCCAGACCCGCCAGATAGGCGGCGTGTTTATGGGAGAAAAAGGTCAGGGGTTTTTCCAGGAGAACTTCAATATCCCCGTAACCATCCCGGGGGATGAAAACCGAAGGGTGCCCCTTCATGGTCAGGAAGGTTGATAATTCATAGGCCTTAATATCCAGGATGGTGTTTACTGTGTTGTAGAGTTCATGATAATAGATGGAAGGTGCAGTCTCCAGAATGGGTAGTGGTACAGATTGCCCAATCACCACCACGGTCCTGGTTTCCGGGTAGATGGACTGGGGCCAGAATTCCGGGGGTATCCAGGTGGAGAAGTCATGGGGAAGTTCTTCCGGGGGATGTTCCCATCTTTCCACCGGTGCAAAGCCAACCAGGGGTATTCTCAGGCGGGAGCATTCTTCATCTATTTCCTTTTTTATAAGGGAGGAATCTACCGGTTTCATTCACAACACCAGTTTAAGTAGAACTTTTTTTGGGCTAGTACTATATTGGTGGGGAGTAGAAAATAAAAATTGTGGATACCACTGGAAAATAAAAAAAGGAGAATAGGGAAATTTTTAGCTTCTGTGTTTTAAGGACTATCTGGATGGTTCTAGATTATCCTTTGGCCTGTTTTTGAACCATTTCAATCCCTCAAACCATATCACGCTCAGCATACCGGCCAGGAAGCAGCCCAGAATTTCCCATAGATTGAGGGGGCAGAATTTGAATAGCTGCTGCAGTGGGGGGAAGTACAGAACTGCCGCTAAAAACAAAACTGCGCCTCCTAAAACCCACCACAGGGCACTGTTAGGGGTGCGGAGTGTGTGGATTATGGTACGGGACCAGGAACGGTTGGTCAGTATCAGGGCCAGGTTGGCGAAGATCAAGGTGATGTAACTCAGTGTCCGGGCACTGGACTCCCCCTGCAGGTTAAGGCCCACCAGGTAAACGGCCAGAACAACCACTAAAACCACGATCCCCTGGAGAATACTCATACCAATGTTCTGCCGGTTGAAAAGGGTTTCCGATGAACTGCGTGGGGGACGTTTCATGGCGTTAGCCTCTGCTTTTTCCGCTTCAAAGACTATTGAACAGGCAGGGTCAATAATGAGCTCCAGGAACACGATCTGCACTGGGAAGAGTACCAGGGGCCATTGGAAAAGTACCGGTAGGAAGGACATTCCAATAATGGGAACATGTACCGCGAAGATGTAGGCCGTGGCTTTCTTCAGGTTGTCGTAGATACGGCGTCCCATTTTCACACTGGATACAATGGATGAAAAGTCATCCTGCAGTAAAACCAGGGAAGATGCCTCACGGGCCACATCCGTCCCACGGCCACCCATACTGATACCGATCTGGGCAGATTTAAGGGCCGGGGCATCATTGACACCATCTCCAGTCATGGCCACAGTTTCCCCATTGGATTTAAAGGCCTCCACCAGGTGCAGCTTCATCTCTGGCACCATACGGGCGAAGATGTTAATATCCTTCACCTGTTCTTTAAGGGTCTCATCATCCATCTCATTCAACTGATCACCAGTTATAATCTTTTCCGGGTCTTTAAGGCCTATTTTCTGGGCTATGTTGCGGGCGGTGCCAGGATAGTCTCCGGTGATCATGACCACCCGGATACCCGCCTGGTAACACTCCTCTACTGCCTGGGGCACTTCCTCACGAACTGGGTCCAGGAATCCTACCAGTCCCAGGAACTGGAAGTTAAAGTCGTGCTGTTTACCTGGGAGATCTGTCTTTTTAAACCGTGCCCGGGCCACCCCTATTATTCTCAACCCTTCACTGGCCATCTGGGATATGTTACGGGATAACTGTTCCAGTTCCGCTGATTCCATGTGGCAAAGATCAGCTACAGCCTCCGGTGCTCCTTTAGCCGCAATAATGTAATCTTCACCATCCGGGGATTGCCACACATGGGACATGGCCAGTAATTCCTGGGACAGGGGATATTCGCGGATGAGCTTCCAGTCCTCATGGAGGTGTTCAGTTTCCTGTAGTGTGTCGTTACCAAATTCCTTAAGGGATTTCTCCATGGGATCAAAGGGGTCCCGTTGACTGGCCAGTATACTGAATTCCACCAGTTCGTGGAAGGACTCGGGTAGGTGGTCTGTACCACGGGTAACCTGGTAAAAATCATCACCATTCATAATCATATACACTGACATCTGGTTAAGGGTGAGTGTGCCGGTTTTATCCACACAGAGTACTGTGGTTGATCCCAGGGCTTGAATAGCATGGGAGCGTCTGGTGAGTACGTTTTTCCTGCTTATTCTCCAGGCACCCAGGGCCAGAAAGATGGTGAGAACCACTGGGAACTCTTCGGGGAGTATAGCCATGGCCAGGGTTATACCGGCCAAAAATCCATTGAGCCAGTCCATTCTGGTGATTCCATAGATTACCACCACTGCGGCACACAGGGCCACACCAATCAGGGCCATGTTACGTACCAGGGTCCGGGTTTCCTTCTGCAGGCTGGTATCCTCAGTCTCCAGGGTCTGCAAGCGTTTTCCAATTCGTCCCATTTCGGTGTTAAGGCCAGTGGACACCACCTGGGCCACGCCCTGGCCCTGCACCACCAGGGTTCCAGAGTAGACTGAGGGTAATTCGTCCCCACCGGGGGGATGCATATCCATCACTCCGCCGCACTGCACCTTCCTTACGGGCACAGATTCGCCGGTGAGCAGGGACTCGTTTACGAGTAAGTTACTGCAGTCCAGGACCACGGCATCTGCGGGTACCCGGTCACCCTCCTTGAGCATTATGATGTCACCGGTTACCACTTCCCTTCCCGGTATCCGTTTTTCTTTACCATCCCTTATAACCAGGGCACGGGGACTGGAAAGATCCCGCAGTGCTTCCAGGGTGCGTTCAGTTTTCCTTTCCTGGTAAAATGTTATGCCCATTATCACAAAAACGAAGGCCAGAAGCATTAATGCTTCCTGAAGGTCTCCTAAAATAAGGTAAATGGTGCCACAGCCAATCAGGAGGAGAAACATGGGTTCCCGGATTACTTCTAGGACTATGGTAAAAAAAGACCTCTTTTCTGAGGAGGGAAGTTCATTGTACCCTTCCTCTTTTATTTTCTGTGATACTTCCCCTTCTTCCAGGCCCTTGATGTTCTCTATATCCAGTTCATTTACCAAAATTAAAACCTCCTTCATTACTCTGGGTTTATAGAATATGAAAACAGGCATATATATCTTTTTCCCTAAATTAACGTGTTAGGATTGCCTAATTGCCTTAAACAAATTGTTAGGCGCATCTAATTTGTGATAGGCTGGCCTAACTTTTAGTAAAATTAAAAAAAGGATTATTGATTTTATTTTAAATAAGAAAAAATTGGAGGGGAGAATCGGGCTGTTTATAATTATCTTTACCAGTGCAAGGACTCCAGTTGGTCCATGGATTTTTCCAGGTCCTGATAGGAGGCAGCGTAAGATATTCGGAAGTGCCCCTCCCCGTACTTACCAAAGGAAGAACCAGGAACCAGAACCACGTCCTTCTTCAGGGCCTCTTCCACCAATTTTTCCGGGTTTTCCGCCGAGGGGAACACGTAAAATGCTCCATGGGGTTGATGGCAGTCTATTCCCATACTGCGCAGCCGGCCAACCACCAGATCTCTGCGCCTTTTGAATTCATCACGCATTACTTTGACACTGTCCTGGGGTCCCTGCAATGCAGCCAGTGCTGCTTTTTGGGAGATGGAAGTGGCACAGGTAACACTGTACTGGTGTATTTTTAAAATATCTTCCATAACTTCTGAGGGTGCTGCCAGGTATCCAATACGGAAACCAGTCATGGCATAGGTCTTGGAAAATCCATTAATGGTTATAACCTTATCACAGTAACGTGCCGGACTGTAATGCTTCTTTTCATAGATGATCTGGTCGTAGATCTCGTCAGAGATAATCATAAGGTCATGATCATGGGCAATATCAGCCAGTCCCTTCACATCTTCCTTCTCCATCACCGCCCCTGTGGGGTTGCCGGGAGAATTTATTACAATGGCCTTTGTGTGGGGAGTTACCAGTTCCAGCACATCTTCGGCCTTCATCTGGAACTCATTCTCATCCTTGAGAGGTGCCGGTATGGATCGGCCTCCACTGAGTTTCACACAGGCATCGTAAGCCACAAAACCCGGATCTGGGATTATGACTTCGTCCTTCTCTTCTACCAGGGCGTTGATACTGGAGTAAAGTGCCCCGCTGGCCCCCACCGTTACTATGACCTGTTCAGGGGAGGTTTCAATGTGGTTTTCCCTTTGTAACTTATGAGTGATGGCTTCCCGGAGTTCTGGTATTCCGGTGTTACCGGTGTAGTGGGTGAAACCTTCATCCAGGGCATCTTTTACTGCGTCGCGGATGTACTGGGGAGTGTCAAAGTCGGGCTCACCCAGTGCCAGGTTGATGGAATTTTCCCCCACCATATCAAACATTTTACGGATTCCAGATAAATCAATGGATTGAACTCTTTTTACAGGTTTCATGACTATCACATTCTCTTGTTAATGATAGGTTATTTTTTTTGGTTAATAATAGATTTTTGAGCAATTTTTTTTAATTACAGGCTCCACAGTGGTAACAACCAAAAGTCTCACACCAGGGTGTTAAATCACCCTTCAGGGCTTTTTCATATTCTTTTTCCAGGAATTCATCACTGACCCCCACATCTATGTCTTTCCAGGGGAGAGTTTCGCTACCACTGATGTGGGGTGTTAGTTTTTTCCATTTCGAGAGGGAAACCCTTCCCTGGGAAGATTCTTCAATTATATCCGCCAGTTCAGTACCCCCCAGGGATAGTATGTACTGTACCAGAGATTTGTTGGGGGTTTCCACCTTAAAGTGTTTGTTTTTCAGGTGTTTTTTAAGGAATTTCACCTTGCCTTTGGTCTCCTTAAGATTGAACTCTGCCTGCTGGAATGGTGTGTGGGGCTTTGGTATGAATGGGTTGACACTTATACGGAGAGAATCAGGGTGTGGTGCCATAGCTTTCAGATCCCCTACCAGATACACTAAGTCCTCCAGATCCTCCTGTGTTTCCGTGGGGAGTCCTACCAGGAAATAGAGCTTAACATTCAACTTCATTTGAAAGGCAGTTGCCATGGTCCTCTGGATATCCTCGTCGGTGATGGGTTTGTTCACCAGTTTACGGAGTCTCCAGGTGGATTCCGGTGCAATGGTAATGGTCCTGAGACCACTTTCCTTCAAACTCTCCAGAAGGTCCCGGGAGATGGATTCAATACGCAGGGAGGGGGTGGTTACCTGGAATTCTCTCTGGAGGAGTTCACGGCACAGTTCCTCGATTTGGGAGTAATCAGAAACAGCACCACCAATGAGGGCAATCTTATTCAGGCCAGTGGATTTTCTCCCTTCTTCAGCTGTTTTTAAAAGAGTTTTAAGGTCCACTTCCCTACGGGGCCGGTACATGCAGCCCGCCATGCAGAAACGACAACCCCGGGCACAACCCCGGGAAACCTCCAGGAGAAATGACCTTCCAAAAGCAGGGATCAGGTCCGGGTTATCTGTTTCCGGGTAAACCTGTTTCACCGGGCGCCAGGCATCATGCATATCCTCCACCTGAACCAATTTCACCTTATTACCCGGGATATAAACCCCCTCCACATCCAGTAAGGCATCCAACTCCTGGCGGGGGTTATCCAGCTGGGCTATTTTCTCCAGAAGTTGTGGTAGAATCACTTCACCATCACCCACCAGGAACAGGTCTATGAACTGGGACATGGGCAGGGGATTGGAACTGGCACAGGGACCACCGGCAATGACCAGGGGGTCCTGGGGTGATCGGTCTTCCTTCCGGACCTTTAAACCACCTTCGCGCAGCATTTCCAGTACATGGGGGTAGTCCTGCTCGTACTGGAGGGAGAAGCCCACCACATCAAAATCCTTCAGGGGGGAACCAGTCTCCAGACTCTTACCATAGGGGTAGACCACCCTCTCACAGTAAACATCCTCCTGGTGGTTCAGGAAGTCGTAGATAATATGGAAACCCAGTGAGGACATGGCACTACGGTAAAGGTTGGGGTAGCATGAAGCGAAGCGAAGCCCTATTCGCAGGGGATCCTTCACCACCACGTTGTGTTCCAAGAGCATAGTTTATTATCATGTTTACCATATAATCAAGATATCTACATTTTGAGTCCCGGAAGTAGTGGGGAGTCATTTTACATCTTTTAAAAAATTATACCGTGCATAGTAATTTCACCATAATAATTAAGGAAACAAGCATGACCTCAACCAAATATAACCGGGTGGCAGTGGGAGGAACCTTTGATAAATTCCACCAGGGCCACCGCTTACTCATAAACAAGGCATTCCAAGTGGGAAAAGAAGTCCTGATAGGAGTCACCTCCGATAAGTTCGGGGGAATGAAGGGAGAAATAGAACCCTGCAACGTGCGCATGTCCAACCTGAACTCCCTGCTCAAAGGACGTACCGGTTACATTATATCCCGACTGGACGACCCCTACGGAGTAACGGTACACGATGAAACTGTAGAAGCCATAGTGGTAAGTCCGGAAACCGAACCCACCGCCTTCCAGATCAATGAAATACGCCGGGAGAAAGATATGAAACCCCTGGACATAATCACCATAAGCATGGTACTGGCCGAGGATGGTAAACCCATATCTTCCACCCGCATACGCCGGGGAGAAATAGATCCCCGGGGAACGGTGATTAAAAAAGGTGAATAAATGAAGATCGTGGTTGCTTCTAAAAATCCAGTGAAGTTAAAGGCCACCCAGAATATCATGGAGAAGATCTACCCTGCGGTGGAAGTGGAAGACCGGGAAGTGGATTCTGGTGTGCCAGACCAGCCAATAGGACTGGAGGTCACAGTTCAGGGAGCCATCAACCGGGCAAAAAACGTATTTTCTCCAGATTTTGACCTTTCCGTGGGTATAGAATCAGGGTTACTGGAGGTACCGCACAGTATAACCGGTTACCTGGACCTGCAGTGGTGTGCCATCTACGATGGAGAAAAAATCACCCTGGGAGTGAGTGCTGGTTTTGAATACCCGCCCATGGTCATAGAACAAGTCCTGGGTGGTAAGGAAGTGGGAGATGTAATGGACCAGGTTACGGGTGTGGATAAGTTAGGACAGAAAACAGGTGCAGTGAGCCACCTCACCCAGGGAATGCTGGACCGCACTGGAAACACCGAACAGTGTGTGCTGATGGCCATGGTGCCCCGGATGAATGAGGGGGTATACTTCAAATAGATTGGATTCATCGGTCATTTTATTAGAGTATACGGGATTATAATGTATAGGGACTGTTGCATCTGGCTCAAATGAATTCCCTACCTTTTACTTAATTTATTGCTTAAATTCTGCAATCATGGATCGATTAATCTTAATAATAATTTACAATTGGACTTGAAAAATGACATAGATTATATTTTTATGGGATTATACTAATAACTATAAATTTAAGTGATTATGGGGAAATAACTAAAGAGAGTAATAGTTCTTTTGTTCCCAGAGGTTTCAAAAGGATTTGAAAAGAACTAATTAATACAAGGACTTAATTGAATTTTAAAAATATTATTAAAATTAAAATCAATAGTAAAGTGATTATCTTGTATTTTCCAAAACTGACTGATTATGCCAAGGAAAATTATTCTGAATGTGTTTTGTTTATCTTATTTGTTGTTTTTGTTAGTATAATAACCTATTATCGTTTCAATGTACAATTAGAGATAGGCCCCGCATGGGATGCCTATGATTTTTTAGCCAATGCTGCTGAATTTGCTGGAACGAGTGTTAATTATACAGATCCACTGAGACCTCCATTACTGTCTTTTTTAACATCTCTTTACTTTAGATTCGGAGGTCTTTATGAGGGGGCAATATTCATTGTTGATGGCATTTTATTTGTTTTAGGAGCCATAGGCCTTTATTTACTTTTTAAACTAAGATTCCAAGCCATATATTCATTTATTGGTGCTTTAATATATGTTACATCACCACTTATCCTTTCATTGATTTGTGGAGGATGGTCCGATGTTTCAAGTTGTTCATTCATAATATGGGGGATTTACTTTTTGATCCGAGCTACCAAAGAAAATTCTAAATATTTTTATTTGAGTTTTCCCCTATTTATGATGGCGTTTTTATCTCGTTATGCTGTGGCTTTAATAATATTCCCAATTTCATTGTACCTTTCAATTGAGTTAAAAAATAATAGTAAGCAGTATAATGATCTTTTGATCGGTTTATTGGTTTCTTTTTTGATTTTAATGCCGGTTTTTATATTCTTTCAATTGAAATTTGGTAATTTTTTATATCCTTTTGTTGATTCATTTGGAACAAGTAAAGGGTCTGATTTAACTTTATGGTTTGCTTATAATCCTGATAAATTATTTTTCATAAAGAACATGCCATATTATATGGGAAACACGGCAATTGCAGTAACTTTCATCTCTTTAGTGGGATTTGCGGTTATAGTTGTAAGAAAAATTAGTTTAATACCTAAAAAACTTAAAATGGGATTAAAAAACTTAAATTTACATATTAAACTTAAATTAGTCTTAATTTTAATTTTAATTGGTTTATTAATAATTTCATTTGGAATCGTAAATTACATAGTCAGTATAATGATTTTTACAGTGTTGTGTTACCTTTTTTACCAAGTTAGCTTTAGAGGTGGAAATGATCAATTAAGTATGGATTTCTTGATATTGATCTGGTTTGGAACTTTTCTCATATTTAGTAGTGTTTATGCTGCTAAGGTTGATCGATATTTTGTTATGATGGTTCCACCAATCTGTTACTTTTTGTTAATGGGTTTAAAGACCACTATTAACCAAGTTGGTGTTAAATACAAAAATATCAATATAACTCTTGTTGTTTTTTCCTTTTTTTTAGTTTTGATAATGTTAATATCAACCTTTTCCTATATCCAAGGGGTTGCTGGGGAAAATACAGATTCAAAGGTTATAAATGATAATGTTATCAGTATGAGTCAATGGATTAAGGAGTATGATCCTTCTTATAAAGATAAAATTGTATATGCTGATTACTGGCCATATTTTGGTTGGTACTTGCAAATGGATGTAAAAAAGATGCCTATATTTAGGGATAATCAGGTTATTTATGCTGAGTCTAAGGATCATAATTTCACTGCTGAGGATAATTTCGCTTTTAATCAAGAATTAGAGTCAAATAATGTTTTTTATTATTTATGTTCACATCCTAAATTGAATTTAACTAATTATAAACTTATCAAAGAATGCGGTACTATAAGATTGTATGAAAAAATGGTTTAATTCACAGGGTCGTTTGACAATTTTTGTTTTAATCTGTTAAAATCAAAGTTGATTAGATCACATTATAAACTGAAATACTACGGAATAAGATGAAATATGTCTATTAATTAGAAAAACAATACTTATTCACGAATTAATATAAAGTTGATTGAGATAATTGATTCATATATCACAAAAGTTGGCATTCATCTTTGTAAACTGGGGAACACTATCAATTTAGATTTCATAAGGTGATGATTTGCATAAAATAAATGGATATAAACAGCCAAAATGGGTCTTCCTAATTTTTTTAATCTTAACAGTCAGTATCATTACTTATTACCGCGTAAAACTCCAGATGGATTTAGGCCCCATTTTTGATACCTATGATTATCTGGCGGATGCCGCTGAATTTGCAGGTAAAGGGATAGGGTTTTCAGATTTCAACCGACCACCAATTTTATCTTTATTAACTTCAATTTTCTTTGTATTTGGTGGATTATCAGTGGAGCCAATTATGATTGTAGATGGTATTTTTTATGTATTCGGATGTATTGGCATTTACTTGTTCTTGAAAACATTTTTTGATTCTTTGAGTAGTTTTATCGGAAGTTTACTCTTTGCCACATTTCCTATAGTGATAACTTATGCTGGTGCTGGTTTTAACGACGTATCTAGTGTTTCTGTTGCAATATGGGCTATTTATCTTACATATTTGGCTGTTAAAAAAAATTCCCAGTTTTTCTTAATATCATTCCCAGTGGCTTTATTGGCCTTTTTAACAAGATATAACATGGCTTTGATAATTTTTCCAATTATCTTTTACATCCTACTAAACTGGAACGAAATTAAAAACCGCAGAAACATATGTATTGGTATTGGTATATCATTTATTTTAATATGCCCTCTCTTATTATTCTTTAATATGAAATTTGGGAGTCCAATTTATCCATTCCTTGATTTTTTTAAATCTTCGGGAGGATCTGGTGTAAGTGCACATTTTGCATACAACCCCGATCCACTCTATTTTATTAAAAATGTTCTTTCGTATATTGGACCGGCATCGATGATGATCGTCTTCTTTACAGCATTAAGCGTAGCAGTTGCATACTTCCAAAAGAAATGGATACAATTACAAGAAACCAAATGGCTACATTCATTAAAAAAACTTTTTAAAAACTTTAAATTTATAACAATATTGGGGTTTGTTATTGTATTTCTGGTTAGTTTTGCCCAAGTACATTACATGATAAGTGAGTTAATATTCTTTGTTATTTGTTACTTAGCTTATCAGATATCTGAAGAGGAGTTTTCAGTGGATTTGAATAGAGATTTACTCTTTTTTTCCTGGTTCATGGCGTTTTTCATTTTCCAGAGCGTTTATGTGACCAAGGATCATCGCTATTTCATCACCATGATCGCTCCATTGGCTTATTTTCTGACAAAGGGGTTTAGTTGGTCTGTAAAAAAATTTAAAATCAAATTTAAAGACATAAACTTAACTAAATATCTGTTTGCGATCATATTAGTAACCACAATGCTTTTATCGGTATCATCACAACTACCTTCAATAGAAAAAGATAATCAGAATAGTAAGTTATTCAATCAAGATGCTCAGGAAGCAAGCTACTGGTTAACAAATTATGACCCTAATTACAAATCAAAACTAATCTACGCTGATCTCTGGTCGTATTATGGTTGGTTCCTTCAGACGAATGTGGGAAAAATGCCTATCTTCAGGAACAATCAAACATTATATGCTGGTGCAAAGGACTATAATTTCACGGCTGATGATAAAATTGCCTTTAATAATAAACTAGAAGAGATAAAACCGTATTATTATATATCTGCATGGAATGGAATGAATTTCACATCATACAAACCAATTCAAAAATTCGGCACAGTAACTATATATCAACGAATCAATTAATAAGGTGATATAATCAAAATAGGAGTCATTACATCAGCTTATCCAGATTACGAGGATGATCCTCATGGAATATTTGTTCACAGGTTAATGAAGGAAATAGTTAAAAAGGGGCATGAAGTTCACGTTATTGCCCCTTATACTGGTGCTGAAACAGAATACACACTGGAAGGAGTAAGTGTGGAAAGATTTCACTACTTTTACCCTCGTAGATTTGAAAGATTATCTGGACGGGCAGGGATGATCGACAATGTTAAAGAAGGATTCCTGGTTAAAATTCAGGTAATAACATTTCTGTTCTTCAATGTTTATTATTCCCTGCGGAAATTGAAAGATATGGATGTTATTCATGTTCAATGGCCAATCCCTAACGGGTTGGGTGCAATATTCTTAAAAAAGTTTTATGGAATTCCATATATAAACACCATACATGGAGAAGAAGTTCATTTATCTAAACGTTATTATATGCTTTTTGCTCTTAAATGGCTGGTGAATAACTCTTCAAAGACCATAACCAATAGCACAGTCACCAAAAAATTCTGTTTAGAAGCAGGTTTGGTTGAAGATAAAATCGATGTTATACCATTTGGAGTGGACACAAAATTTTTCAGACCCCTAGATGTTTATAAAGATGAAACTATTTTTCAGATACTATCAGTTGGTTATTTAATTGAAAGAAAAGGATTTGAATATCTTATAAGGGCAATGCCCTTTGTTTTAGAGAAACATAAACAGGCCAGGTTGAAGATCGTTGGATCCGGACCCCTTGAATCCAAATTAAAAGAATTAATTTATGAATTGAATCTTTCAGATGAAGTGGAAATTGTGAAGAATGTTTCTGATGAAGAGTTGTTGATGATTTATAATTCGTCGGACCTTTTTGTTCTTCCTTCTATTGTTGATTCCCAAGGAAATACCGAAGGATTAGGTGTTGTTCTATTGGAAGCCATGGCTTGTAAGGTACCAGTAATAGCATCTAATATAGGGGGGATAACAGATATTATCACTGATAATAAAACAGGTTTATTATTCGTTGAAAAGGATGTTAAAGAGATTTCCAAAAAGATAAGATTCTCAATTCAAACTAAAGATCAAATTGGAGAAATTGCACTAGAAGGATTTAAAAGAGTCAAAAATAGTTTCAGTTGGAAGATAGTTACTGAATTGTATAATAATTTGTATCTTCGACTGTAATCTTTTCCTGTTGTGATTGATTTAATTAGTTTCTATTTCTTTCATTATTATGAAGAATTTCATCTTCTTATTTTAAATTGCTACATTATTATTTCCAGGAAATATCTTAGATACAATAAGTAATTTTGATATAATTGTAATGTGAATAAAAATTTAGATATTGAAAATATGGAAGATCTTGTTTTCAGTTATCTAAGTGAATTGAGCATGTGGAATAAATTATTGATAAGGTTGATCTATGTTATCATATATTAAAAAAGTTCTGCAAAACGAGGATTATAAAAGAATAACTAATAATATCCTTTCTTTGTTCAGTCTGCAGGGAATTAATTATATTTTACCTTTGATAACTTTTCCGTATTTAACCCGTGTTTTAGGTCCAGATAAATATGGTCTAATTGCTTTTTCTTTCGCTTTCATTGGCTATTTCCAAATTTTAACTGATTATGGTTTTAATTTATCTGCTACAAGAGAAATTTCAATATATAGAAAAGAGAATGAGAAAATTTCTGATATATTCAACTCTGTAATGGCCACCAAATTGATTTTGTTGGTTATAAGTTTTTTAATCATGACTTTTCTTATTTTAACTTTTGAAAAATTTAGACATGAAGCACTGTTATATTTTTTCACATTTGGTTTAGTTATTGGGAACCTTTTAATGCCTTCATGGTTTTTCCAAGGCGTTGAAAGGATGAGATATATCAGTTTATTAAATATGGCTATTAGTATTATATTTACAATTTCTATTTTCATTTTTATAAGACAAGCTTCAGATTATATTTATGTCCCATTAATAAATGCTATTGGGACAATACTAATTGGAATAATTGCTTTAATGATTGTAAGATGTGAATTTAATATAAATTTTGCTTTACCTTCATTTAACAATATTAAATATCAAGTACAAGAAGGTTGGCATATATTTTTATCAACAATTGCAATAAGTTTCTACACAACTTCTAACACATTTATTTTGGGGTTATTTGTTTCTCCTACGATATTAGGGTATTATGCTGTAGCAGAAAATATATTAAAGATGATTATTGGATTATTAGGGCCGTTTACTCAATCTGTGTATCCATATATAAGTTCTCTTGCAATTAAATCCCAAAAAAAGGCTCTAGGTTTCATTAAAAAAGTGAGTATTATCATGGCATTTTTTACTTTCATGTTATCAATTACACTTTTTCTCATTGCGGGATTTGTTATACATCTTCTTGCAGGAAATCAATATGATAATTCAATTATATTACTTCAAATAATGTCCTTGTTACCGTTTATAATCGGAATGAGCAATGTTTTTGGTGTTTTATTCTTATTTGCATTTGGTTATTCAAATAAGGTATCTAAAATACAACTTATATTAGGCTGTTTATACCCTTTGATATTGTTGCCATTAACATATCGTTTTTTGGCTGAAGGAACAGCCTTTTCCTTTTTGATCATCGAAACTTTGATTACATTATCCTTTTGGTTTATTTATAAGAATATTATAAGTAATATGGATATCGAGTATTAATCATGTTTGAAAAAATAATTCAGAAAATTTTTCGAATAGTGGATGGTTATGTTGATGAAAATTCTCATAATATAAAACGGGAACTTCAAAAGAGAGCATTAACACAAACAGCAGAGTTTGTAGAAAAAAACATGGCTCAAACAAAGTCTTTTGTTGATAAATTCTCATTATTGGAATATTCAATAGATTTAACAAACAATGAAGGTTTATTTATAGAATTTGGGGTTTTTGAAGGAGACACAATAAATTTTATATCATCAATCACAGAAAACACAGTTTATGGTTTCGATTCTTTTGAAGGACTTCCTGAAAAATGGAGAGATGATTTCGAAAAAGGAAAATTTAGAGTTGAGAAAGTTCCTAAAGTAAAAAACAATGTTAAATTAGTAAAAGGCTGGTTTAAAGACACACTCCCACCTTTTGTCAATTCACATTCTGATAATTGCGCATTTATTCACATAGATTGTGACTTATATTCCTCAACAAAAACAGTTTTTAAATATTTGAATAAAAAAATAACAAAAGGCACTGTAATTGTATTTGATGAATTTTTTAATTATCCTGGATGGAAAAACGGAGAATATAAAGCATTTGTTGAATTTATAGAAAGCAGTAATCTGAAATTTGAATTTATCGGTTATTGTTGCTATAATGAACAAGTTGCAGTGAAAATATTATAGTTGTGAGTATATGTATGAATTTATAGTTGTTGGGGCAGGGTTAGCAGGTTCTGTTCTTGCAGAGAGAATAGCTAATATTTTAGGTAAAAAAGTGTTAATTATTGAGAAGAGGAATCATATCGGTGGGAACTGTTATGATTATTATGATAAAAATGGAATATTAGTCCATAAATATGGTCCACACATATTTCACACAGATTCCAAGAAAGTATGGACATACCTCTCACAGTTTACAGAATGGAATGATTATGAACATAAGGTTTTGGGGTTAATTGATGGAAAAAAAGTTCCAATACCCTTCAATTTAAACACTCTTAGGGAATTTTTCCCAAAAATAGTTTTTGACAAGTTGAAAACTAAACTAATACGAAAATTTGGTTTAAATAACAAAATATCAATTTTAGAATTAAGGTGTTCTGAAGATAAAGATCTTAAATTTCTTGCGGATATTGTATACCAAAAAATTTTTTTGAACTATACAAAGAAGCAGTGGGGTCTTAAACCAGAAGACTTAAAAAGTTCTGTAACGGAAAGGGTTCCTATTTTTATTTCTGAGGATAATAGATATTTTCAGGATGAATATCAAGGTTTACCCTCTGAAGGTTATCATCAAATGTTTAAAAAAATGTTGAATAACTCTAATATTAATATAATGCTTAACACGGATATCAGGAAAATAATCAAAATTAAAGATAATGAAATATTTTTTAATAATAAAAAATTTAATGGAAAATTAATTTTTACTGGAAGTATAGATGAGTTATTCAATTATTGTTATGGGGAACTGCCTTATAGATCTCTTGATTTTAAATTTGAAACATTAAACATTAACTTTTTTCAAGAAGTAGGAACAGTTAATTTTCCGAATAATCATGCATTCACGCGTATAACCGAATTTAAACATTTAACTTTGCAAAAAACGGATAAAACCACAATTGTAAGGGAATATCCCAAAGTACATGATAGAAAGAAAAATATACCTTATTATCCTATCCCTAAAACAACTTTCGAAAATATTTATAAAAAATATTTAAAGAAATCAGAGAGAATTTCTAATTTAATTTTAGTAGGCCGATTGGCTGATTACAGTTATTATGATATGGATATAGTTGTAGATTTATCACTTACAAAATTTGAGGAGCTTTTAAATGGGTGATGAAACGATCTGTGCGGTGATTGTGTCACATAATAGAAAAAAACTATTAAATAAATGTTTAAATGCGTTAATTAATCAGAATAAGACTTTAAATGCCATTTGTATTGTAGATAATGCTTCTACTGAGGATATACCTCAAATGTTATTAGAAAAAGGATTTTTAAATAGGTTACCTCCATTGAAATCTAGTGAAATTATGGAAACCAGTTTTGAAACTAAAGATATTGTTGATGGTATCGAAATCAAAATTAGATACATTCGAATACCTGTGAATATGGGAGGTGCTGGTGGTTTTTATGAAGGTATAAAGAGGTCTTATCCTGAAGGTTATAATTGGTTTTGGCTTATGGATGATGATGCTATCCCTTCCCCAAATTCTTTAGAAGTTTTATTAAATAAAAAAAATATTGTAAAGGAGAATATTGGTTTTTTGTGTAGTAAAATTCTTTGGAAAGACAAAGATACTCATTTAATGAATGTACCGGGGATTCATTCATTGGTGAACAATATACCATTTAACAAGTATGATAAAAAGGGTATCTTATTAGTTAAAACTGCTTCTTTTGTGTCTTTACTATTAAAAAGGGATGCAATATCCAAATTTGGATTACCACATAAGGAATTTTTTATTTGGGGTGATGATTTGGAGTACACTAATAGGATTACCGATGGTGGTTATTTCGGAGTTTATGTTAAAGATAGTGTAGTATGTCATAATACTCAAAAAAATTATTCTTCTAACATTTTTGATGATGAGGTTCAAAATTTATGGAAATATTCTTTTGGCATAAGAAACAATTTGTATATGTTCAAAAAGAAAGGAATAGTACTTTATTTTATGCATGTGTTTTATAATATTACATATGTCAATTACTATTTATTAAAAGTTAGAAAAGATAATAGGCTCAATTTTATATGGGTTAACACTAAGGCATCGTTGGAATCAATTTTTTTCAGGCCAAAAAGGAGAGATTTATGAAAATAAACTTTATATTACCAAGTATCGGGGTCAGTGGTGGAGTAAATGTTGTTGTAGAATATGCAAATCGTTTACATGATAAAGGTCATGATGTGTCTATTGTTTATCCCACTATATTACCATCTCAACTATTATTGCGATTTAATCCTGATAATTATTTTATAAAACGATTATTTTATGATATAATCAAATTTTTTCGGTTGGGATCGAAAATAAAACCAAGTGAACAATTGAATTGGTTAAATCTTAAAGTTAAGTTAATAGAAGTTCCTACATTAGAGGAAGTGTATATTCCTGAAGCTGATATTGTGATAGCTACTTGGTGGGAAACTGCAATTTATGTTTCTAAATATAACTCTAACAAAGGGAAAAAATTTCACTTGATTCAACATCATGAAGTATGGGGTGGGCCTAAAAATCTTGTTGAAAGTACTTATAAACTTGATTTGATTAAAATAGTAATTGCAAAATGGCTTTATTCGAAGTTATCTAATTTAGGTATACCTCTATCTGAACTTGAATATATACCTAATGGGATAAATTTCCATAAATTTAAACTAATGAAATCTATTGAAGATAGGCCAAAAAGGGTGGCTATGATTTTTAGTCATAACACTTTTAAACGATCTTCCGATGGTATCAAAGCATTAAAGATAGCAAAGGCTGCTTGTGATGATTTAGAAGCTATTTTATTTGGGATACATTCAAGACCAGATTATTTGCCTAAGTGGGTAGAATATGTTCAGAATCCTCCACAAGATAAACTTGTTGAAGAGATTTACAATGGAAGTAGTATTTATTTGTGTTCTAGTTTAACAGAAGGCTGGCATTTACCTCCTGCTGAAGCTATGGCTTGTGGTTGTGCTGTAGTTTCAACGGATATAGGTGGAGTCGAAGATTATGCTATTCATAAAAAAACAGCTCTTCTTTCTCCGGTTAAAAATCCTGATTTTTTAGCTGATAATTTACTTGTTCTTCTTAAAAATGATAATCTTAGAATAAATCTTGCTTATGCTGGCAATTCCCATATTAAAAATTTTACATGGGAAAAAGCTACCAATAAATTAGAATCAATTTTAAAAATTGATTGATTTTTATTAAATAGAAGTGTAAATACTATGGAAGAATGATTTATTTACTATATCTCGTGATTATTAATGATTTCGATAGTCTGCGTATACAACAATAAAAGACTCCTTGAAACTTCTCTGCTGAAAAGTATGGAAAGTCAAAAACTATCTTATGAACTTATCCTGCTGGATAATACTCATAAAAAATTCAATTCTGCAGCAATGGCTCTTAATCATGGTGTGAAAAATGCTAAAGGAAATTATTTGATGTTCATCCACCAAGATTATGATTTAGAATCTAATGTGTGGTTATCTAAAGTAGAAAAACTATTAGATGGTTTAGATAATATGGGTGTGGCGGGAGTTGCAGGTAAATATAATCGTAATTTGATATCGAATATTAAAACAGGGACCCCTCCTACTTTAGCAGGACCTATTCAAATCGACAAACCGGTGAAAGTTCAAACACTTGATGAATGCCTTTTTATCATCCCTAAAAAGGTTTTTGAAGAAATACAATTAGATGAAGAAGTTTGTGATAACTGGCATTTATATGCTGCTGATTATTGTTTATCTGCTAAAAAAGCAGGATATGATGTTTATGTTTTGCCGTTAGGAGGGTATCATGAATCACCCGGATATTCGTTTTCAAGTGATCAATATTATTCTACTCTTAAAAAACTGGTAAAAAAACATAAACATGACTACGACTGGATTTTCACTTCTACTGGAAGTTGGAGTACAAAATATCCTTTGTTTCTCCAAATATTTTATCAAAAAATATACTATTTTTTAAGATTGGACAAAATAAAGTTTTAATTCTTTATTTTATAGATTTATAACTTTTAGTTTAAATTTTTGAATAAATTCTAAGATCTGAAATTCTATCATTTGTTATTTCTTTGTATGTGGTCAGATTAACCTCAGCAGAATCTCCCCAGACAAAATAATAATCAATGTTATTCATATTCAATTCCTCTTCCAATTCATTGGAGTTGTTAGTATTCTTGGGCAATCCATAATATTGACTATCCAAATAAAAGGAAATTCTATTGGTTTGTTCCCAAAGACCAGTGGATGCAATGTTTCCATGTATATTATATTCATTTTTCAGGGTTTGACTCATTGAATAAGAGTTAACATCGGCAGTGTAAAAAAATATTCCTAATACTGGTGTGAAAATGGAGGAGAACATTAAAATTACCATAAATACATTTCGAAGGTTCAAACCCAAAATTTTATCTTGATTTAGGTTATCCAATAAATAAAAACCACAGAACGCCAACAGAATGATTACCGGCCATATATACCGGTCTTGAACATGTATAAGTAAATATCCTGAGGAATATATTAATACAGTTGTCATAATGGAAATTAATCGTTTTTTAAAGGTGTTCCTAACTTTTTGTTTTAGAATAAAGTATAAACTGACAATTAATATAATTATAGTTAATAAAGAATAATATTCAAGTAAAATAGCGAGCTTGGACAAGTTTTTTGAGATCAATTCCAGTTGGTACTCGAAATATCCCCCTGATTCAAAAGGACTCCAATCGCTTAAATTAACTAAGGAAGGTTCCTCCCATGTACTAGTAGCACTGTTATTGGGAGGTTTGATGAGACCCATAAAATAAACAGGATGTGTTGGGTATTCTGGACCCGTAATTGCATGATTATATTCTGTTGTAGTTCCAATGGTTATTTTATCATACTTTGAACTTAAAGTACCAATCCATAAACCGCTTATTACTAAAAAAACTATTAAACCCCAAATCAAGTTTCTTTTGATCCCTTTTTTATTAATCCCACGACCTTGAAAGTAGTATAAAAAGTTAAAAAAAACAAAATGTGCTAAGAAAAATAGGAAAATGTAAGCTTTACTAAGAAAACCTATGCCCCCCAGAAGGCCACATATTGCTCCGTTAATCCAATTATTAGGATAACTTTCATTGAAAATGAAACTAAAATAGTAGACAAGCACGCAGAGTACCAGTACGTCTGGAGTGTCAAACATTATTGAATAAAATAGGATCATGGGAACAGAAGTTATTAGTACACTTCTTTTAAATGATTTGCTTAAGTTAAACGCAGAGCTCAACATGTTCAAACCAATTAGAGTAAAAAAACCTGCAATAAAAGATATTATTCGAGTAACATGTGCTGCATAATATGGATTGTGTCCAACAAAAAACAGTA
>Ga0228535_1000078_pt1:130000-137500 | contig 286980 bp, 265 predicted proteins | sample SJ1metagenome_FD_168457 | JGI IMG/M metagenome (GOLD analysis project Ga0228535, IMG submission 168457) | Enriched culture of PCE-dechlorinating microbial communities from Ithaca, New York, USA - SJ1 | ecosystem: Engineered > Modeled > Simulated communities (microbial... >...
TAACATAATGGTTCATAATTATAATTTAAGCCAGTCACAGGCTCAAAAAGTACTGTTATATACTCATCCTAAAAATCCCACTCCCTACGTACTATGGACTCATTCAGAAATGTTTTATAAGGGTTTCTGGATATTTCATTTCGGGAATTGGAATTTTGATACTAATAAAGGAACTAATTATACCTATAAATTTATGGACTTAAATATGGAAGGAGATGTAATAACCACGAATTCTGGACTTGAAGGTGATTTAAAAAATGAAACTGCAATTTATAAAGGAGAAATCCCCTACTGTATTATTTTATCCGGTGAGGAAGGGTATAAAATTTATCTAAATGAAAAAAGTGATTTTTGTGTGGTGATAATCAATAATAAATCCCAGGTAGTTATCATTGATAAACGATTTGAAAATTCACTTTACACCAAGTTGGCTTTGGAAAATAAAAATACAACTTATTTTAAATCTCTCTACAAAAATTATGGTGCCACAGTATGGGGACAAGTATAATAAAAGATTAAAAGATATATAAATTGATATAGGACTAAAAAAGTAGGTAATATTGTTTCTACATTCTGTTAATAGTATTATCTCTAGCACTATCAACTACACTGGTTATGTTACCCGCTATAGAGTTACTAATATCTAGAATGTATCCTCCAGCAACAATTACTATTACCAATATGGCACCTACTAGGAGGATCATTTCGGCACTTATTTGCCCCCCTTCATCAAGAAAATCATTTTTCATGGTTTCACAACTAGTAGACTTTAAATTACAATACTGTATATATAAATTAAATTACTTTTATCTGTTTCGATTACTATGAATAAAATGAAAAAGATCTAATATGGTTAATACAACATTCTTGTTATTAAGCAATATTTTTTTCAAAAAAAAGATATTAAAAATCTCAAAAAAAATTAATGAGATAAATTTAAGGTATGCTTCCTCTTACGTTGTTAATGTCGCTTGAAGCCTGGAGTCCAGAGTTCTGAGTGAAGTATGCTCTATAGATCAGTAATGCAGCGATTGCAATAACGATAACTCCACCAAACAATAAGATATATTCAGCTGCTCCTTGTCCACCTTCGTCTTTTAAAAAGCTCATATTTTTACCTCCAATAAGGGTTTTCTTATTTATATACATCTTCTCTGTTGATAGTTGTATATAAATATTTTCTTTGTTCATACCGAACAATATTCATATCTTATCTATATTACTATATAGATTGATGATGATATTAAATATTCACATATAATTATCTTTTATATAGTTCTTTGTGCATATTATCACACAATAAAAAAGAGGGTTTGTGAACATGCCCAAAAATTACAATCTGAGAAATTTAATCCTGGACATATTAGAGGGGGATGAACTATCCAAAAAGCAGATCTTAGAGACTATTAGATCAAAATCTGGGATAGGAACATCGGACAAAACATTCAATGAATCATTAATGGCCCTCCTGCGCGAAGGGCAGATCTACATCGCTGATTATGATTTCACCATATACGATGGGGTGAAGAGGATACAGTCCATAAGACCGGAAGGTATTGTCTTTGGTGTGTCACGCACGGATTTCGTGGAAATTGAAACCATCCTCAAACAGATGGAAAGCAATGACCATGAAGAGGTTTACCGGGCTTCCAAAAGCCTTAAAAGAATTTTCCGCCGGAAAATTGATGAGGTTCAAAAGGAGGGAGATACTAAGTTTAGGATAGGTTCTGACACTCTATTCAACCACACCATCTTCTACATGAACTCTCTGGGTGAAGAACCAAAAAGAACACTTAGGAATAAATTAGCCTGGAGTTTAAGCAACAATAAAGACTCCCTGGAACTTTTTAAGAACATTGTTTCCTTTATCCAATCTCAAGATTAATATTAAATCATTTTTTAGGATATAATCCTTCACAATTAAAAAATAAATTTTTTTATTGAATTAGGTTCCTTCTATATATAATATGAAGGATTTTTCTTATTTAGAACTGCCTCTAACATTGTTAACATCTGCAGATGCATTAAGTGGGTTAGTACTTTCAACATAACTACGATATATCAACAACACTGCTATTGCAATAACAATAATTGCTCCAAATAGCAATATATATTCGGCTGCCCCTTGCCCCATTTCGTCCTTTAGAAACAAATTTAACACCATTTTAATATTGTTATTTATTATAAGTTGACTTTTTTCTTAAATAAATGTTTCTGAAAAATAACTTGTGAATTAAGGATTTTCTAAATAATATTTGGAGGCTTCTAAAAATTTTAGAAATCATTGATGTTACCCAATGATATTTTTTTACCATATTGGCATTATTGTGAATTGTTATTATTTACATCAAACAGGAAAACATTCCAAATAAAAAGGCAAATATTAAAAAGACCATTAATTAACTATTTCTTAAGGTTTGAATTTTTTATAAAATCCCCATGAAAAACTTTTCAAGGACATGTAAAATGAGAGTACTCCTAATACCGTGTGGCATTGGAATGGGACACACTTCCCGTTCAGTGGCTTTAGCCCAAAAATTGGAAAAAATGGGCGATGAAGTTCTCTTCGCCAGTTATGGTTCAGGTTACCAGATGCTCAGTGAGTACAGTGACTACCAAGTCATGGAACTTCCCCCCATCAAGTTCTACGGGAGTTCAGGTGAACTGGACTTCAAACACACTGCCCGTAAGTCCATAGATGTACCTTACGTTTTCTTAAAGAGTATTTATCATGAATCCCGCATAATCAAGGATTTCAACCCGGATGTGGTGGTCTGTGATTCCCATTATTCAGTTCCCATTACCTGCAAGGTGCTGGGAATTCCCTGTGTCCTGGTGAGCAATGACCTGGCACCAGAACTCAAGGAGGATCAGCATAAAGACCGCACCCTGGAGTACCTGGAAAATGGCCTGCAACGTTTCATAAAGGATGTATCCCGTCTGTGCAGTTCCATAATCGTCCCGGATGTGATAAATTCCTATGAAATTCCTTCCGCAATACGTGAACGGGTGCACTTCACCGGCCCCATCCTTAAAATGAATCCCCAAACCATGGGGAGTAAAGAGGACCTCCGCCAGAGATTTGGATTTAAAAAGAATGATAAAATAGTAATGGCCACGGTGGGGGGATCCGAATTTGGGAACAAACTGTTAAACCTGTTGTACCAGGCCGCACCCCAACTGGACTGTGACCAGATGATACTGGTAACTGGACCCACCATTGACCTGAATATCCAATCCTCACCAGGCATAATATTCAAAAGATTCCTGGGGGATATAATGGAGTGGATGAAGTTATCGGACTTCCTGGTATCTCTGGCTGGACACACCACCTCCATGGAAATAGCTTCCCTGGGGATTCCCAGCCTAATGGTTCCCATTGAAAATCACCCCGAACAACAGAGGAATGCACGGAACATGAGGAAATACGGGTTGGCCCGGGTGCAGAAGATGGGAACATTGAGTATTGATAGCCTAACGGATAATATCAATTATCTCCTGGAGAATCAGGATTTAAAAAATAGTGCTCGCAGAACCAGGGATATATTCTCCCGGTACAATGGAACTGACACTGCGGTGGACATCATACAGAATTGTGTGGCCCGGTCCTAGATGTAACCTCCAACTGGGATGATAAATCTCGGTAATATTATGGGAATTTTCGGAAAATATTAATAATTGGAAAGTCCCAATTTAAATTAGGTGATTTATTTTTTTAAGACCCAAACTGAAAGATTGATAATGATTGGTGTGTGATAAAACTAATAACTTATAAATAATCCCTAACATAATAAGTTTAGGAGGTATTAGGATGATCAATTTAATTGTCAGCGTTTTTGGGCTTCTCTTGGTTTGCGGTGGTTTTTATTTAATGTATCTTGGTTTTACTGTCCCACCAAACCCCATAGCTTTCTTTCTGGGGTTAATTGCATCTGTATTTGGACTTATTTTAGTGATATTCTTCGGTAGTAAGATAGATTTCTCCAAAGGAGCAATGCCAAGGCCAAAAAAGGTTAAAAAAGCCAAACCCCCAAGCAAGACGCCAACAAAACCGAAAAAAATGCCTGTTAAAGATAAAAAACCTTCAAAAGCAGCCCCATCTTCAGGACCAAGGGCTATTAAACCTAAACCCCGTGCTAAAGATGAACCTAGATTTGGACCCGCACCGGAATCTTCCATCCCCTTGAAAAAGGAACCAGAAACCAGGGGAAAAGCTATTAAACCTAAAAAAAAGATGGAAGAGCCAGAAAAAACCCAAAAACCAACTACCTTGCCTCCAGATCTGGCTACCCAACCCAAAACAGCCCCTAAGAAAATAGCTCCAGTTAAGAAGAAAACAGCTGAAAAGGATGGCACAGTTACACCTCCTAAACCTACCCCGGCAAAAGATGAGGAAAAACCCCGACATGCACCTAAATCTGTACTGGAAACTGCTGACAAGGACCGGCTCAAGGAACTGCAATCCCGCACCGGAAGGGATGACCAGTTTGTTAAAAACCGGCTGGACAAGCTTAAGGAAAACTACATACAGAATGCTAAGGATATTGAAAGCATCATCGATGAACGGCTTGACTCCTTTAAGGGAACCATCGACAAATTAAAGACAGATTCAACAGAACCATCCATAATTTGGTCTTTCGAGGCCCAGGATGTTCAGGAAGCCATGAAAGATACCATAGTTACTGCCCAAAACAAACTCCTCATGATGTACCCCTGGGTGCGTAACATCGATGTGAGTGTCCTTAAGAAATTCATGGACACCGAAAGCCGCATGATCATCCAGGAAGCGAGCCTGGATGATGATGCATCAGTAGAGCTCATAAAACTCCTCCAGGAAAAGGATGTTCAGATAAGGACCATGCCCCACGTGCACACTGTAGCGGTGGTGGCTGATGAGGCCAACGGTCTTATCATATCCACGGATCCCATCTACGAAAGCTACGAAGTGGGAGTCATCTACAAGGACAAAAAATCCATTAACGAGATTGAAAGAATGTTTGAAGATGCCTGGAGCATCTCCCAGGACATCGATCTGGAGCTGAAAGAATGAAAATACAGTGGCTGGGCCACTCTGCATTCTACATTTCCACGGATAACCACAAACTGGTAATTGATCCCTTCATGCGTGATAATCCCTCCTGCCCCCTGGATCCTGAGGACCTGGAAGTCGATGTGATATGCGTCACCCACGGCCATAACGATCACTTTGGAGATACCATTGAACTGGCCCAAAAAAACAAGGCCCTGGTGGTGTGCAACCATGAACACTCCCTTTACCTCACCCAACTGGGACTGGAGACCACGGGTATGAACATGGGGGGAACCATTGAAGCTGCAGGCATAAAGATCACCATGGTAAACTCCATCCACTCGGCAGACATGGACTTTTTGGATAATACCCGGCCCGGTGGAAGTTCCTGTGGCTACATACTGCAACTGGAAAACGGCCGGAAGATCTACCACGCTGGAGACACTGGCATTTTTGGGGACATGAAAACAGTTATAAAAGATATTTACCAGCCAGACATTGCCCTTATACCCATAGGTGACCGTTACACCATGGGAATACGGGAGGCTTCCATTGCTGCCCAGTGGCTGGAACCGGAAGTCATAATACCCATGCACTACAACACATTTCCACCCATAGAACAGGATGCCACGCAATTCAAGGAGTTAGTAGAAAAATCCACCGAAACCAAAGTAGCAGTACTTAAACCCGGTGAAACATACCAAGAGTGATTTAATGGTTGATATCATGCGCATATTCAGGAAAAAATTCTTCACAGACATCTTCAACAAACTAATTGGAAAGGAAAAAAAACTCAAAATTGGATTTTACGGACATCCCAATTCCGGTAAAACTACACTGGCCAACAGAATGACCAAAGACTGGCTGGGAAAACCTTTGGGTCTGGTTTCAGAAATACCACACGAAACACGGAGGGTGTACCGACAGGAAAGAGTATCCCTCAATTACGATGGTGTGGAACTGGATTTTGACATTATTGACACCCCGGGAATCGCCACGAAAATTGATTACAAAAACTTCTTACAGTACGGACTATCAGAACTGGAAGCAAAAGAAAGGGCTAAAGAAGCAACTAAGGGTATAATAGAGGCCATAAAATGGTTGGATGATGTTACTGGTGTGCTGCTGGTGGTGGATTCCACCAAGGACCCCCTGACCCAGGCCAACATAACCATAATCGGTAACCTGGAGGCCCGTAAGATACCCTTTGTAATTGTGGCCAACAAGGTGGACCTACCCGAGTCCAAACCAGAAAGAATAACCTCGGTGTTTCCCCAGCACAAGGTGGTTTCCATCTCCGCCCTGCACGGTGAAAACACCGATAAACTGTACCAGGCCATGGTGGAGAAGTTCAACTAAAGGTGATATAAATGGATGACGCTGATACCAACACTCTCAAAATGGATTTCATCTCATCAGATGCTCTCAGAAACCAGAGCAGCATCGAAAAAATCTCCATGATCGTGGAAAAAGTTAAAAAAGGTGAACTTCTCGTAATTGAGGGCGGCCTGGAACCCGAAGAAGAGGCAGAGCTCATTGAAACCACCATGCGCGAGATCGATGTGGAAAACTTTGTGGGCATTGATATCTACACCCTGGAAAAGGATGAAAGCTCATTTTTCGGGCTGTCCAAGAAGAAAACAGTGGGTATCACCATTATTGGCCCGGCCAATGTAATGAAGACCGTGAAACGGAAATCCAATTTCCTGTCCATGGTGGCAAGCCTCGGTGGTGGCGATGCATCGCTGTATTAAATGTGGCCATGAATACGAGGACTCAGAAGACCTTATCCTTAAAGGCTGCCCAAATTGTGGCAGTAAATTCTTTGAATTCCACCAGAAAGGAAAAGTTAAAGAAATAAAGGAAATTAAAGGAAATTCTATTGAGACCATAATGGTTAAGGAACACGGGGTCTATGAAGTAAACCTGCAATCCTTGATTTCGGATGAATCAGTCATAGTCTCTGACGAAGAAGGTAAATACGTTATTGATATTAACTACCTTCTAAAAAAGAAGATTAAGGATAGAAGGGAAAAGTCCTGAGAACTCACACCTACCCTATTTTTTATTTATAATAATTTTAATCCTAAACAACTTAATCCTAAACATAATAACTTCCTCCTCATAATCCATTGTTCAGGGGAGTTTTTCCAGGGTATTTATTTCTACCTTCTTTTATTGTCCACAAAATCACATTTACCCGATGGCAACACCCGGATCACGTCTTCCAGAGTTATATTGTGTTCGGGGTCGATTTTCCTCTTCACTGCCCGGGCAATTTCTTCTTTCTTGGTGAAACCTGGCTTTAGAACCACGTAGTTATCGGTATGTTTAGACACAGATTCCACTGGACCGGCCATTATACGTTCACCTTCGTAGTCCACTAAACCCACCGCTATTTTAAGAGGTATTCCCCGGAGGTAATTCCGGCTACCCCTGATTATGAACGCTCCCCGGGCCACAAATTCTCC
>Ga0228535_1000078_pt1:142500-147500 | contig 286980 bp, 265 predicted proteins | sample SJ1metagenome_FD_168457 | JGI IMG/M metagenome (GOLD analysis project Ga0228535, IMG submission 168457) | Enriched culture of PCE-dechlorinating microbial communities from Ithaca, New York, USA - SJ1 | ecosystem: Engineered > Modeled > Simulated communities (microbial... >...
ACCGCAATAGGGAAGTCTTCGATTCATTTCAAAACAGATTAGTTGAAAGAAGAGAGTCCTTAATAAGTCTCATTCCCCAAATAGAAGTGGATGGCGATTTTTTAGATTTCACATCCCCTGTTTCTACCCCGGAAGAGGAGGGTGTCTGGGATATCATTGACCGGGAATTCAATGCCACCAGCCAGAAAAATTACCTTAACATCATACTGGAACAGGAACGTTTGATGACGGCTATCCAGAGTAAAAAGGACAGTGTACATAATCCAACCTTTACTGATAAAGTCAGCCGGTTCTACCAGGAAACAGATCCCGGCATACTACTGGGAGCAGTTATCGTTGTGCTCATTATCATCCTGATTCTGGCCGTGATGTGGGGATGAAAACCCCGCATTTTGTGAATTAAAATGGAAATCTTCCTATTTTATATTTAGAGGATAAGTAATATAATCTTAAACTAATTATGGTGTAAAAATGATTGTTCATCTTGAAACACCCCTTAAAAGGGAAGACACTCAAAAGTTAAGAATTAAAGATTCGGTTTACATTTCCGGAACCATCTACACCGCACGGGACAGTGCCCATAAACGCATAATTGAGTCTGGTTCACCCGTGGACCTTGAAGGTGCGGTTATATTCCATGCCGGACCCATAATCAAACAGGAAGATGAAAATTACCATATGGTGGCAGTGGGACCCACCACCAGCACCCGTATGAACCCTTACCAGCCAGAAGTACTGGATCAGGGAGCTCAGGCAGTGATTGGGAAAGGAGGAATGGATGATGAGACCGCCGAAGCACTAAAACGTAACGGTGCCGTTTTCCTGGCAGCAGTGGGAGGCTGCGCTGCATTGTACGTGAGTTCCGTGGTTAAAATAGAGGGTGTGCACTGGCTGGACCTGGGTGTGCCAGAAGCAGTCTGGGAACTGGAGGTCAAGGACTTCGGACCACTCATTGTCACCATGGACTCCACCGGGAGTAACCTCTACCAGGAGGCCCGTAAAAGAAGTAATCCCCCGGAATAATTACCTTTACGGGATAAACAAATAAATCTTTTTCTAGATGTTATGATCAGTATGAATCTCAGTGATGAAGTAAAAGAGAGCAAGCTCCTGGATGGTTTCATTGACACCCACATCCACACCAGTCCCGATGTTAAACCCCGGTTGTTAACCGATTATGAATCTGCTCTGGAGGCCAAAGAGAGGGGAATGCGCACCATAGTGCTCAAGTCTCATGTAGAACCCACTGCTGGCCGAGCCCATCTTACCAGTATGATGACTGGACTGCCAGTAATAGGTGGAGTAACACTGAACCTCAATGTGGGGGGCTTGAATCCAGAAACAGTGCGAAGCACAGCATTAATGGGGGGTAAAATAATATGGCTTCCCACTGTCCATCACCAGGAAATAAAACTGGACACCGATGCCCTGGAGGAGATACTACATCTGGTGAAGGACCACAGTATGGTACTGGCCACCGGACACCTGAGCCCCCCGGAGATATTCCAGGTACTGGACCTGTGCCACAGCCTGCAAGTGGAGAAGGTAATGGTAAACCACCCCCTCACTAGGGTAGTGGGAGCCTCACTGGATGAACAGAGGGAAATGGCCCGCCATGCATATTTAGAACACTGCTGGGTGGCCACCATGCCCCGCCATGATAATTTAAGTCCAGAAGTCATGTTCGAAGCCATCAGGGAAGTGGGGGCCAAACACTGCATCCTGGCTACGGACTTTGGACAGGCCCACAATCCCAGTCCAGTGCAGGGTATGCAGATGATGATAGCCAGCATGGTTAAACAGGGAATTTCCTGGGAGGATATAAAACTCATGTGCCAGGACAACCCGGAAAAATTGTTATTTTAATAATTCGATAGTAACCGATAGTTTGAAAGTATAATGCAGATAAAAGTGGATAATGTTTAACAGATGATAGTGATAGCGATTTGATAGTATTTAGCCAAGTAAATAGGTTATTATTCTATTAATTTATCTGGAGTTGGTTTATTGACCGTAGAGTATCCAGTAGAATTCACCTTTAGCTATGAGATACCAGGCAGGGGTTATCTTTTCAGTCTGACCTGGGATGGGGAATGTCTTTTTTTAAGGGAATTTGCACCAGGGCAGGAACAACAGGAGGAAATACGCCCAGAATTAGGTGAATGGGATGAATTCTGGCACCGCATGGATGAAATAGGACTATGGGCTTGGTATGACGAGTACATGGTCTCCTGTGATGAAGCCTGCCTGGAGGGAGATGAATGGGAGATAAACCTGGTCCACGGGGATATGAAGGTAGAGTCCCACGGTGCCAACAGTTACCCCACCACATTTCACCAGTTTTTAAAGGCCACGGAGGAGTTAACTGGAATTATCATCGAGTTCATCCAGCAGGACTGAAAATATAACAACAGGGGTTCTAACACACCGTACCTGGTCATTTTAATCCAGTCATGATACTAAATGGGGCGAAAAATAAATCTAATCCCCCTGATAAATATCAATCAATAACCATTATCAATCAATAACATTATCAATCAAAAATCAATATCAATCAAAATAATTGGCCAATTCACGGAGAGAAAAATATGCCGAAAATAGAAATCGATCCCGAATTATGCAGCAAGTGTGGAACCTGTGTATCCAACTGCCCGGTTGGTATCTTCCAGCAGGATGATGATGAATCTATCCCCCTGGTGGTGGACACTGATAACTGCATACTCTGCGGTATGTGTGTGGATAACTGCCCGGAAGATGCGGTGAAACACGAAAATTTCTAAATTTAAGAATTAACTTTTAGATTAATGGTTCTTTTTGTTTAATCACCTTTTGATTACTCTTTTTATTTAATTATACTCTGAATTACTCTTTTTTGTTTAATTACCTTTATTCCGGTTTCAAATCCTTTTTTTATACCTCAGTTCTTTAAATTTAACGGTGAACTTGGTTCCCTGAGTTAAATCCAGGCTGATGTTTCCATCGATTTGACAGGTTAAGCTGTTTACCAGTTCCAATCCCAGGGTTTCTGTGTTCCTATAGTCCAGATCAGGAGGGAAGCCCACACCATCATCGCTCACGGTTAATATGAATTCACGGGCATCATCCTTTCCTGGCTCCTGTTTGAGAGATACTCTTATTTCCCCCTCCCGGCCCTCAGGGAATGCATACTTCACACTGTTGGTGAAAAGCTCACTTACTATGAGGCCACAGGGAACTGCAGTTTCCATGTTCAGGTTAACATCATCCACATCCACCACTAACCTGATTTTATCGGCATCCCCACTGTAGGAGTAGAACAGCTCGTACACCAGTCGGGTGATGTAATCCTCAAATTTAATGTGGGTGAAATCCTTGGACTGGTATAGGTTTTCATGGATCATGGCCATGGACTTAACCCGGTTCTGGCTCTCCTTGAGTATACTGACTGCAAATTGTTCATCGGCCTTAAGGTGCTGGCTTTGCAGGTTCAACAGGCTGGATATGATCTGCATGTTATTTTTAACCCGGTGGTGTATCTCCTTAATCAGAATGTTCTTCTCATCCACCATTCTTTCCAGTCCATCCATGGCTTTTTTTCTTTCAGTTATATCCTTGGAAATTACCAGAATGGAGTTAATCTCACCATCTTTTTTTATGGGTACCAGCTGTGATTCCACCCAGCTATAGTTTCCCTTATAGTCAATCAACTGATACTGAAAAGGTTTAATGGTCTCTCCCTGTAATGCCTGTAAGAATTTACTCCTCTGGAATTTAATATCTTCTTCGTTAGGGAATATCTGCAACTCCGGGAAGCTTTTACCAATTAATTCCTGGGAAGATATACCAGCAAATTTAGAAGCAGCACTGTTAACATCTAAAATAGATCCCTCTAAACTTACCAGGATGGTGTAGGTTGGATTGGATTCAAACAGAGTGTGATATTTTTCTTCACTATCCTGGAGGGCTTTTTCGGCCTTTTTACGTAGGGTGATATCCATTAACATGCCGGAAATAACTTTTCCAGTTAAACTGGCACTTAAAAGCATGTTAACAGTATCTCCTTCACGGGAAACCATTTCTACTTCATACTGGGCAAAACTACCCTCTTTTCTAAGTTTATCAATGATTTCTTTTCTAGCAGAAATGTTTTTATAGAATTCAGTGATCTGGTGAGATTTGAGTTCCTCCACATCACTGAATTTAAATATCTGGGCCAGGGATTCATTGGCAAAAAGTATATCCCCTGAGATATTGGTTTTATAAATTCCCACTAGTGAATTGTCTACCAGGTCCCGGTAGTTTTTTTCACTGGATGATAAAGCCCTTTCCGTTAAGAACTGGCGGAAAAGCACCATTAAAATGATGATTCCCACCACCAGTTCTATCACCGGGATATTGGGTTCCTCTTGGATTTCATTGGCCCATACTAGCAGCATAAATGATATCAGTGCCAGTAAAAGGGGTAAATAAGAAGTGAAACTTGATTTTTTTATAAATGAGAGGTAGGGTGGTATTAGCTGGTATTTTTCACCGGTGATCTGCAGCAGCGCGGCTAAACCCACCAGCATATAACTCAGTATCCATCCGGAATCCAGCAAACCCCCGGAAACATAAGTACCCTGCAGTGTTTGCAGATAGTAAATGTAATCGGTTATAATCAGGGCCACCATGCCCAGGCCGATTAGGATTAGGGGGCCATAGTATTCTTCTTTAAATTTACTGTATAAGAGCCTTATCAGGGCGAAGAGAAGGACAAAATCGAAAACAATGTAAATTACAGATATGAAAATGTTTAAAAACTCTTCCTGACTGGTGAGGTTGGGACTTATTAGGAAAACCCATAAAAAGAGGCCCACGGTTAGGAGGATGATCCCCATTTCTAGAATGATTTTATAGCGGTCGCTGGAGCTGAATTTATCACGGGGCATAAAGTAGATTCCCAGTGCAAAAAGAGGATAGAATGCCAGGTAAAAAATGTCGGCTACCGAGGGGAAAGGATTGGTACTGAATACCAACTCCAA
>Ga0228535_1000078_pt1:150000-177500 | contig 286980 bp, 265 predicted proteins | sample SJ1metagenome_FD_168457 | JGI IMG/M metagenome (GOLD analysis project Ga0228535, IMG submission 168457) | Enriched culture of PCE-dechlorinating microbial communities from Ithaca, New York, USA - SJ1 | ecosystem: Engineered > Modeled > Simulated communities (microbial... >...
ATGCATTCATATCATTGTAGGTGTCCATTACACCCAGACAGTTGGGTCCCACCAGTTTGATGTTGTATTTTTTACAGATCTCCACCAGCTGGTTTTCCAGTCTGGCTCCTTCCTCATCAACCTCTTTAAACCCTGCAGAGATTACAACGATGTTTTTTATTCCTATCTCTCCACAATCTTCCACTGTGGCCGGGATCAGGTGGGATGGTATGACTATAACTGCCAGGTCTACGTGTCCATGTTCTTTTATGGATTTGTATGCAGGCAATCCCAGTACTGTGCCTCCCTTCGGGTTTACTGGTACGATTTTTCCTTTATAATAATTTAAAAGGGAGGTCATTAAATCGTAACCAATTTTACCCTTTGTTTCTGATGCACCGATTACTGCAACTGATTTTGCATTAAACATATCAAGCATGTTATCACCTATTATGTAATATCTCTAAATATCTACTGCCCTATTTATTATATCTGATTGATTCGGGGTTTTATAATAAAATTACTGTAAGTACAGTGCTTACTTACATAAATAAGCATTTATAAGTACTTACTTACATAAACAACTGTAATTACAGTACTGACTTACATATCAACCCATATAAACCTTTATTTTCATCTAAAAATTAAAACATTTTTATCAAAATGTGGTGGAATCTACCATCATTTTAGTAGGCTGATAATTGTACTCCATTTTTTATAAATGAATATTCCATTCACTGAAAATTTCCCATGCCACAAAAAAACAAATATTAATAAATACATACTAAAATTATGGTAAGTGTTAGAATCCTCTTGGTAAAAGATGATTCCACTGAGGCCCGGGATATAAATACAACACTGGAATCCTTTGGTTATTCAGTTCACCATCTAGGCCGGGGGGAAGATGTAGTTGAAAAGGCATCAGAGTTAAGGCCTGATCTTATTTTGTTAGATGTTGTTTTTAAGGGGGATAGCACCGCTTTTGATGCTCTTTTGGAAATATTCAAACTTGATTTTCCTGTTTTGCTGTTAGTGAGAGATTTAACGGAAGAGAATATTAAAAAGATTGAATCTTTAGCGCAAGATGCATATCTACTCAAACCATATCGGGATCGAGAGCTGAAATACGCCATTGAACTGGCTATTACTCGAGAAGAACTTAAGAAAAGTGAAAAAAGGAATCTTAATCATTTAAAAACCCAAGACCCGGGTGTGACGCACCCCACAGGGGGTAATGAAAAATATCAAAACGCCCTGGATAACATGATGGAAGGATGCCAGATCATCAGTCCTGATTGGCGTTATATCTATGTAAACGATGCTGCCCTCCACCATGCCCAACTGGAGAGGGAAGCTTTAATTGGTCACACCATGATGGAGGTCTATCCCGGTATAGATGGAACTGAAATGTTCCGGATGTTAGAAAAAACCATGGCGGAAGGTGAATCAAACCATATGGAAAATTTCTTTATTTACCCTGATGGCACTGGCCGATGGTTTGATCTGCGCGTTTTCCCGGTACCCGAAGGTATTTTCATTCTATCCATTGATATCACTGACCGTAAGCAGGTAGAGGAAGAATTAATTGCAAGTAAAGAATTCAACGAAAATATCATCAAATCCATGGGTGATGGATTTTCAATTTTAGATAAAAATGGGGTTCATTTAGATGTTAACCCTGCCCTGTGTCAGATGACTGGATTTTCCCGGGAGGAATTAATTGGAACCGGTCTTCCTCACCCTTACTGGCCTGAAGAAAAAGCTCACGATATTCAGGCTACTCTGGAAGAAGTGTTGAAAGGAAATCTAAAGGAAGTTGAACTGACTTTTAAAAGAAAAAATGGGGAAAAATTCCCGGTTATTTTAAGCCCATCTATTATAACTGATGATGAAGGGAAAGTAATTGCTGTTTTTGGAACTTTTAAGGATATTACTCAACGTAAAAAGTTGGAAATGGAATTAAAAGAGAGTGAACAGAAATTTCGGGGTTTGGTAGAAAATGCAGCCGATGCTCTTTTTGTCCATGATATGAAGGGTAATATTAGGGATGTTAACCAGCAATCCGTGGAAAGCCTGGGATACAGCCGGGAAGAATTACTAAGGATGAATGTGATGGAAATAGAACAGGACTTTGAGCTGGAAAGCGCCAGGAAGGAATGGAGGGAGATAAAGCCGGGAGAACCTTTCACTCTCTATGGTCACCAGAAACGGAAGGATGGTACTGTTTTTCCAGTGGAGATACACTTTGCTGCCGTGGAAATTAAACAGGAAAAACTTGTCATGGGTTTAGTTCGTGATATCACCGCAATTAAAAAGGCAGAAGAAGAGTTAAAAGCCATTAACCGGGCTTTGATGAAACGTGATGAGGAGTTCCGGCACTTTATTGATAGTGCCCCGGTGGCCATTGCCATGTTTGATCCAAAGATGCAGTACATTGCTGCCAGTCAGCGCTGGATTGAAGATTATAATCTGTATGGCCAGGAACTTCTTGGCAGATCCCATTACGATATCTTCCCCGAGATCCCCGATAAATTGAAAAAAGTTCACCGTCGTGCTCTGGCTGGTTCTATTGAGCGTGCTGATGAAGATGCATTTGTACGTGCCGATGGAAGCGTTCAGTACCTCCGATGGGAAGTACATCCCTGGTATTCATTTCCCGGTGAGATCGGTGGCATCATAATCTTCAGTGAAGACATTTCAGAACGTAAAAGAGCTGAAGAAGAGTTAAAAGCTGTAAATAGGGTTTTGAAAAAGCGTGATGAGGAGTTCCGGCACTTTATTGATAGTGCCCCGGTGGCCATTGCCATGTTTGATCCAAAGATGCAGTACATTGCTGCCAGTCAGCGCTGGATTGAAGATTTTAATCTGGGTGATGGGGAAATCCTCGGCAGATCCCATTACGATATCTTTCCAGAAATCACCGAGCACTGGAAAAAAATACACCGTCGTGCTCTGGCTGGTTCTGTTGAGCGTGCTGATGAAGATGCCTTTGTACGTGCCGATGGAAGCGTTCAGTACCTCCGATGGGAAATCCACCCATGGTACTCCTCACCCGATGTTACTGGGGGCATTATAATATTCAGTGAGGATGTAACTGAACGTAAAAAGGCTGAAGAAGAATTAAGGGAAAGTGAGCAGAAATACAGGTACGTGATTGAAACTGCGGCCGAAGGAATAACTTTGTTTGATAAAAAGGGCACAGTTATTGAAATCAATCCCAAAGCCTTAGAATTAACTGGATTCAAAGAGGATATAATAGGTAAAAACCTGGTTCAAATAGTTCCCAGCTTGAAGATAAGTTTAAATGAAGCTTTAGTTGCCTTTAAGAATATTTTGACAGGTAAACCTATTCCCTCTGAATGGAAATATGTCAATAAGAGGGGTGAAAGGAAATTTGTTAAAGCCAATTACAGTTTAATGAGAACGGATGGGAAGATAGATGGAATAGCTCTAGTTTTAGAAGATATCACTGATCTTAAATTAAGGGAAATGGCCTTAAGGGAAAATGAACAGTTTTTAGAGAACATCATCGAGAACATACCCGACATGATCTTCGTAAAATCCGCAGATGAACTTAAATTTGAACGAGTGAACCGGGCAGTGGAGTTTATCTGGGGTTATGAGAGGGATGAATTAATTGGTAAAACTGATTATGATTTTTTCACCAGGGAAGAAGCTGATTTCTACACCCAAAATGATAGGGAAGTTCTCCATAAAAAGGAACTTCACGATATCATTGAAGAAACCATACACACCCGGTACCAGGGTGAAAGAATCTTACACACCAAGAAAATTCCCCTCCTTGACGAAAATGGCCACCCTAATTATCTTTTAGGTATTTCCGAAGATGTTACCGAACGTAAAATGGCTGAAATGAAACTTAAGAAGTCCCTGGAAGAAAAAGAGGATTTGTTAAGGGAAATACACCACCGGGTTAAAAATAACATGCAGATCATATCCAGCCTGTTAAACCTGCAAAGTGCCCATGTACAGGAAGAAGAGTCTAAAGAAATTCTTAAGGATAGTCAGAGCAGAGTTAAGTCCATGGCCATGATACACGAAAAATTGTACACATCCCATGACCTGAGCCACATTAACTTTAAGCAATACACAGAAAAACTGGTTTCAGATATTTTCTACACCTACAAAGTCCAAATTGGCACGATTGAACCTGTTTTAAAGGTTGCTGATATTGAGTTCAATATGGAAACTGCCATACCCCTGGGATTGATAATTAACGAACTGGTGACCAACAGCCTCAAATTCGCCTTCCCCGACACAGATAAAGGTTCAATCACGGTGAAACTGGAAACAGAGGGTGAAGAACACAACTTGATTGTTGCGGATGACGGGATTGGCTTGCCTGAAGGTTTTGAATTTGATAAAACAGATTCCCTTGGCTTACAGTTGGTAAATAATCTGGTAGCTCAGATTGATGGTAATATTACCATTGATAAAAGTCAGGGAACTAAATACTCCATTAATTTTAAGGAGTTAGGTTACAAGGAACGATTTTAAGGTTTATTTTGTAAAATTTATATGTTCCAACCCTGAGAAAAAGAAACAAATTAAAAAAGAGAATTAATGATGCTGAATCAGTGCTATCCTGGCTCCATTAGGGTCTTCGATGAAAGCCAGGTATCCCACAGTTATGGGTATGGGTTCCATGACGATCTTGACACCTTTAATTTTAAGTTCCTCCACAGTGGCCTTCACATCTTCCACCTCTATCCCTATACAGTACAGGCCGGGTTCGTTTTCTGTGTTCTGGATGAGTTCGATCATGGTATCCCCTTCACCCTTCAACAACACGATTCTTGCTCCAGGGTGGGGATTGTGTTCACTTTCCACTTCAAATCCCATAACCTCGGTGTAAAATCTGATTGATTCCTCCATATCCTTTACAATAAAGGTATTGTATTTGATTTTCATATTCGGTTCACCGTTATTAAATACTGCTCAGGTTACTATCAATTTTGTGAATTTTTTCTACAACCAACTATAACTTCAGTTTTCGAATATCAACACAAAGATGTTAAAAACACGACAATATCAAAATTAAGAAATTTATGGGGTTAAACACTTAAATAATTGAGTTAAACACTAAAATAGATTTATTACCATTCATTTTTCCATTGTATTTTTTGATTTTCATGTCTGCGAAGATAGGACCTAACTAACATGATTATCCCTAAAACTATCATCCCCATTATCCCGTAAATGAAATATATATTATCCAAATAATGTTTAAAAAAGGCTAGATAAATTATAATTACTCCCAACAGGATTAACAAGGCTAAAGAAGACAAATAATAAGTTTTATTGTAATAACTTTTGTTTAGGAATGCCCCCTCAATAATGAAGCTAATGCCAACGAAACAGGTTATGAGCTGTTGTTTATCATTGGAAAATAAAAGACTTATTGATCCAACAATTAGAATAATAAACCCGATAATAGTCATTAAATTAGATTTTTTTGCATTTTTTAATTTAACTATTGCAAATCCCACAAGATAGGTGGCAGTGAAAATGATAGCAATTCCCATAGCAAGTACTATAAGTAGTTCGATGAGGGGATGCAGCTCCATATAATCACTTTTTTGTTCTTACCTAATCCACGAGGGAAAGATTATCAAGTTTATAGGTTCAAGTAGATGTTTCTGAGCAATCATATTTATTCTTTTATCAATCATAAATGTTATACAACAGGAACTTCAGATTTATAAAAAAATTTTAGTATCATTGCCACTTCATAATAATTATCGAATAAATAAACCAGGATTAAGTTCGTAATCCAATTTCTATTATCCTTAACATCTTCAATGCAGGATAAACTCAGTTTAGTAAGTTATACTATTTCGTTAAAGATTTTTACAAATTAGGAGACAACCAATGCATCATTTGACATCTAAATTGGTGATTTACAAAAATATCAACCAGGATAGCATCTTGTTAAGACTATCTAATATCTGCCAACAATTTGAATCAGGGGATTATGCAAAGGAAGACCTGATTTCAGATATTTACATTGAAATTAATCGGCTTCTGGATATTTCAACAATTTATGGCTTTGATGAAAATCTGTGGCACAATTACCTGGCATTTGTTCTGGCCATGACTGAAAACCCATTTACCCTGGTTTCGGAAAAAGTGGGGGTCAATGAAGGCACGGTAAATAAACTTGCCCGGAACGATTTTGGTATCTTCAAGCAATTGTTTGACTATGACTTTTCTAAAATAGAAAAAGAACTGGACATTGACTGCTTTACGATTATCACTGATTACAATGCAGTGGTGAAAAGTGAACAGATTTTCAACCAGAGTGTGAGTGAAAAGGTTCAGAAACTCAGTCAGGCTATTGAACAGGCTAAAGATGCCGATGAGGTATATAAAGTCGTTACCGACTTCTACCAAGCATATGGAGTGGGAGAATTGGGATTAAATAAAGCTTTTCGTATTTCAACGGAAGATAAGTCTGGAATCCTTTGCCCCATCACCACCACTAACGATATGCGCCTGGATGACCTGGTGGGTTATGAATCCCAGAAGAAAGAACTGGTGCAGAATACAGAAGCCTTCGTGGAAGGGCGCCAAGCCAACAATGTTCTTCTCTATGGAGATGCCGGTACTGGTAAATCTGCCAGCATAAAGTCCATTCTTAATCAGTACTACAGTCAGGGTCTGCGTATGATAGAGGTCTATAAACATGAATTTAAAAAACTGCCCCAGGTCATTGACGCCATAAAAAACAGAAATTACCGTTTCATAATCTATATGGATGATCTGTCCTTTGAAGAGTTCGAAATTGAGTATAAATATTTGAAGGCAGTTATGGAGGGGGGTCTGGAGGCCAAACCGGAAAACGTGCTCATCTATGCCACATCCAACCGGCGACATTTGATCCGGGAAACCTGGAGTGATCGTTCGGATATGGCCGATGATGAACTGCATCGCTCGGAGACTGTGAATGAAAAACTATCCCTGGCCGCCCGGTTCGGGGTGACCATTGGTTACTACACTCCTCAAAGGGAAGAATATTTCAAAATAGTTACCACTCTGGCCCGACGACACCCGGAAATTAAACTCACCGACGAAGAACTAATAAGAGAAGCAGGTAAATGGGAAATGCGTCACGGTGGAATGTCAGGACGCACAGCCCAGCAGTTTATTGATTCATTGATGGGAACTGTTGATCTATTTTGATTTAAAAATTAAAGTTTCCAAAAAGTAATTTAAATATAATTCCAACTATTAAAGCAGTACTGATGCTAGCAAAGGTCCCTAGTAAATAGTATTCCGCGAAATGTCTGGAATTGAGTTCCTTGAATCTTGCTATAGATTTTGCACCAAATACAATGGATATTGCGGCATATTGATTTGTCAAAACTAAAGTGAAAATAATTATCCTTTCGAATATCCCGATGTATTTACCTGCACCTTCAATACCGGAGTTTTCAACCTTTAAACTGAACGGTTTTAAGAACATTTGAATTGCGATTCCTAAAATTGCCATTAATCCATATCCTAAAATTAAAATAAATAGCTCTAATATCATTCAATCACATTCTTTCCTCAACAATTTGAACCTTATTTGGTTCAATTTTGAATTTGAACCTTATTTGGTTCAATTTTGAATTTGAACCTAAACTGGGGCAGTGATTTTTCTACTTTAGCTGATTTTCTAAAACTTTTTCTCCATACTTTAGCATGGAATATTTACCAGTTTCTAAAGTTTTATAAATACTTCGAGTTCCAATACTGTATTTGTGAGTGGCTTTGGATATAGCATTTGTATCTTCATTATGATTTCGATAAAATAATATGATTTCTTTTCTCCTATCAGTCCAACTCCACATTATATCAAATGTAAAATTAAAAACACACTCAATCAAATCATTATTCTTTAAATTACTTTTAAGAACGACCCATCTATTCTTTTTTTTAGCAGTTTTCAATGCTTCTGAAGAAAGATGAAAGGCTTTGCCGTCGATTTCTTGAACATAATTACTTAATGGTGTAGAAATAGGTCCGCTTCCAATGCCCAGATAAAAAGGATGATTAATTGTTTGGAAAAGAGAGAAATATATATCGATTATAATATTATAGGTAGAGATCATCCCTTGGAAACCATCTCCACCAATAATTCTGAAGTCTGAAACGATATAATCATTGAAATTAGAATTAACTTCATGAATTGCTTTTTTTAGATTATCTTGGGAAAGAGATCTATTATCAATTTTTTTGGATGATTTCAAATCACCGGTGATAACAATATACATAATTTCACTTTTTACTTCTTGAACATCGCCTGCATATTTTTTTATTTACATTGTTAAAGATGATTTTAAAAGTTTTATATTTGTTATAATCTCATATGCTTATTTTAATCATAAATGTTTCTATTTAGTATAGGGAATTCAGTAGTGAATTACAAAAAGTAGTGAATTACAAAATATACTGGATTAAGGATGATACAAAGGATTAACACCTATACGCAAACCGGGACAGATGGAAGTTTTATGTGAAAAGTAATTTCGTAATGAAAGTCCGTTACTTCGTTAAACTTCTATATTACGAAGTAGCACATTACTTTAATTGGATTAGTTTTCATCATTGAAAATGAGATGGTTCACAAGTAAAAGTAATCAGTTGAATTTCGTTTTTTAAAATTTGAAGAAATGGTTGTGTTTTTATCAGTTGGGCTATATGCTGTAGATCATTTTGGAGTATTTCTTGTAAAACCAAAAAAGTGGTTTTTCGATATTAAAATTAATTAAAATTTTAATAAAAAATTAAATGAAAATAATAGAAAATGTGCCTTTCATTTTTCCTTAATTTTTTCCTTTCATTTTCATTTTCATTTTTTTACTTCACTTCAAACTGAGAACATCTTCCATGGTGGTGATTTTTCCCTTAGTTCCTTCCGGGGATTCCATGACATACTGTACGGCCTTAATCACTCCAGTCACAAATGCCTGTCTGGTCCCGGCCCGGTGGATAACTTCCAATCTTTCACCTTCACCGGCAAAGAGTACAGTGTGGTCCCCCACAATATCCCCACCACGAACTGCATGTAAACCTATCTCTCCCGGACTTCGTGCACCAACCATTCCCTGCCGACCACATACCAGGGATTCATCCCTACCTACTCCCAGTTCATTGGCTATTATGTGGTAGGCTTCAAGGGCTGTGCCGGAAGGTGCATCAGTCTTGTGTTTATGATGGGCTTCAATAATTTCCACATCCCAGTCATTTAGAATTTGGGCCAGATCCCGGATGATCTTAAAGAACACGTTCATCCCCACAGCCATGTTGGGAGAAATAACTGCCCTTACCCGGTTTTCTTTAATGGATCTTTTTATTTCATCCATCTGAGCCTCTGAAAATCCGGTGGTCCCCACCACCACGTTCACCCCACATTCTGCTGCAGTTTGGATGGCCTCCACTGCGGTCTGGGCACTGGTAAAGTCAATCATAACATCTATTTTTTTCTCATTTAAAACCTCAGAGAGCATCTGTGCACCAGTTACCAGGACACCAATCTTCCCCACTCCCACCATTTCACCGATATCTTTCCCTTCATGGGGGGTGTTTTCTCTTCCGATAGCCGCCACCACTTCCATATCCTCGGTTTTAAGTAGGGTTTTAACTATTTTAGAAATTATCCTCCCACCGGCGCCATTTACTGCCACTTTAATCATCGTTTATCAGTCTCCAGCTAATCTTATCAGTTTCAGGTTAAAATTATTTATAGGGTGTTTTCCTTTATTATGTCAGTTTCATATATGTCCGGGTTGTTAGATTTATTCCTATCAAGAGTTAATAGTTTCATTTCCCCTATCAGTTCATTTCCCCTTTCATAGGTTAGTAGTTTCCTTTCATATCCGGAGTATTGGTTTCTTCTCCCCCATCAGGGTTAACAAATTCATCTCCACCTAAAGGTATCTCTTCCAGGAAGAAGGCCATAGCCAATCCGGCCAAGGTGAGCACAATGGCCACCAGGAAAATATTCTGGATGGAAAGTACCAGGGCCTGGGAATTTGTAGTAAGGACTGTGGCCCGGGCCAGGGTGAAATTCATTATGTATCCAAAGAGGGGAACGAATACAATGGTACCTATGTTCCTGAAAAACCGCATAGACGCAGTTACAATACCTATTTCTCGCAGGGGAAATGCATTCTGCACAGCCACATTGAACAGGTTATAAGCCATCCCTGAACCAATACCCAGAACCGTGGAATAGAGTATCAACAGGTAATAGGGTGTATCTGCGTTCATGGTAGCCAGGAGCACCACCCCTATTCCAGTTATAATAAACTCGGCAATGACCAGTTTCTTGTATTTCCCAGTCCAGGCTATGATCTGTCCAGTGATTATGGAGGCCAGGGTCAGGCTGAATAACATGGGGATCATGATGAGCCCGGAATGGGTGGCACTCATGCCTAAAACCTCCTGTGCAAATAAGGGGACATAGATAACCCCACTAAACATCAATGCCGCTGCCAGAAAACTTTCTACCGAGGACACGTTGAATATTGAATTCTTAAATAGATGCAGGGGTAAAATTGGTTCTACTGCCTTTTTCTCCGCCCAGACAAAAAGTGTGAAACTGACTCCGGAAAGCAGGATGAGTCCCGCTATCAGGTTCCATGAATAACCTCCTTCCCCTGCCAGGGTTAAGGCCAGGATCAGTGCACTTAAAGCCAGGGTAAAGGTAACGATCCCCCCATAATCAATGACCTTTTTAACATCCGGTAATTTGAAGTTGGGCAGAGAATAAAGGATTATGGTCACGGCCATGATTCCAATGGGAACATTCACAAAGAATACCCATCTCCAGCCCCAGGTATCGGTGATCACCCCTCCCAGGATTGGCCCCAGAACATCGGCCACCCCGAACACTGACCCCAGAATTCCCATATATTTGGCCCTTTCCCGGGGGCTGAAAATTTCTCCAATGACAGTAAAGGGTAGGGATAATAAAATTCCACCCCCAATTCCCTGCAAACCTCGGAATATTATCAGCTGCAACATGCTGGTGGAGAAACCACACAGCACGGAGGTTACAATGAAGATGATGATTCCCAGGATCAGCACATGTTTTCTACCGTAGATATCGGATAATTTACCAAAGAGGATGAGGGAAATGGTGGAAGTCAACATGTAGGCGGTAAATGGCCAGGCATAATATTCCATTCCCTGCAGGCTGTTAATAATCTGGGGCATGGTGGTCCCCATGATGGAGTAATCAAAGGCAGCAACAAGAAGCCCCACCATCAATCCACCCATAACCATGATTAATTTCTTTTTGCCAAGTGGGGGATGGTTTTCATAGTTTGCAGTCATTGTTCTGTGTCCCTTTTTATAGTTGTCATTCTCCAAGAGTTTCTAGTTACCCGGTTTCTATTTAAAAAGGATAAAAAGTAACAAATTTGGGATGGGATTATTCTTCCTTGAAAAACCTTTTAGTTCGCATCTGGCTCAAATTTGAAACAATGCGGGACAGGGCACTGGCTGGAATACTGACCATAATCTCTCCGGGGTCAACGTCCATGTTACTCCGGGCCCCTACATCACCAAATCCATAGGTGACTTTACCCGTCATGTAAGGGGCTGCCGCCATGGAACTACATACTGGAGCAGCGTCAGCCCCCAGTCCATGTTCTCCGGAATCATAGGCATTGGCGTGGAGTACTTCCATTCCCTGCTGGGCATTGCAGGCCAGGAAAATCACATCGGGGTCGAATTCTGCCTTACTGAGGGGAGAGAAAAGAATCGCACTAAAAATTCCCGGATTTATATATTCTTCATTTTCCCTTGAACGCTGTACTGCCGGAATATCCTTGAACAGGCCATTGGGGATCATGAATGCCCCGCTCTGTACATTGGCCGGGTATTCGGCCATGTCCTTAAGTCCGGAGTATCGGGCCCCACCCATACATTCTTCCTCTTCCAGGGTGGCATAAAATACCTCGCCGTTTATAGCTTTTTGAAGCTTGGCACAGAATCTTGATTTACCTTCCTCTTTCTCCACATTGTGAGGAGGACGCACTGACCATTTTATGGCCACTGCTTCATTTTCCAATTGCAATAGTTCATTTAAACTGTTTCCTAACATTCTAAAATCCATTTTTAACACCTTTCCTTTAGTTATACCATTTTTAACAAGTTTAAGTAGGTCATGAATGCTTGGAGGTTATCTCTACTTCCTTAACATGTGAAGGAATAAATCTCCTATGTCTTTGTCAAATTTATCATCATCAATGTCCTTGGTTTCCAGTAAATCTCTAGCCCAGTCACCCATATTCACCCTACCATTGTATATTACTGATAAGAGAATAGCTGCTTCGGTAGGGTCCACATCTTGCCGGATATCACCATCATCTATCCCTTTTTGTATGGAATCTATTCCTATGGACATTATTTTTTTGAATAACTCCCTCACTTCCTGGAACTCTTCACTGCGGTTCATCTTATCCGGGTCAAATTCTTTTTTAATGGAGGTGGGAGAATATAACAGCCGGAAATAATCAGGATATCTATTAGAAAATGTCCTATTTGCTTTTCCGTACAACATGAACTTTTCTAAGCCAGTATTTCCTTTTTCAACCTCTGATTTAACTGATTCATACCAGATGCGAATACCGCGTAAGACCACGGCAAAGTACAGGGATTCTTTATTCTTAAAGTAGAGATAAAGTGTACTTTTGCCCAGTCCAACTTCCCGGGCTATTTCGTCCATGGTTACGTCATCAAAGTTTTTTTCAGCCAGTAAATTCCGGGCTGCCTTGATGATATCCTTTTTACGTTCTTCTCTTTCTCTTTCCTTCCATTTTGCCAGTGACATATTATCATCCCTACCACTAATCATGACCATGATTTCTATTCATGACTCACGGTCAGTACTATAACTGTAAGTCATGTAGTATTTAAAGATTGTGGTTACTATCATTTTTTTGCAAATTTCTCCTGCCGGCCGAAGAATGGCAATATACTGGAAAATTTTTATATAACAGGAAAATCATAGCACTAACTCTATCACTGGTGATGGGGTTCACCACAAACTGCTCAAAAAAAGGGCTGATGACTCCTGGAAACTATAAAAACAATGGAAGATGCGAAAATGTTAGGTGAAAAGACCCTGTTAGACAGTACTATTTTAGAATACAACTCAATTTTGAAGTACCCTTCTTACTTGAAGGTTAATAATGCATTTAAACACGAAACAGTAGAATACTTGCTGGGAAACACTCCTGGTCAGACTATTTAAATCTAGGAGTGGTTTTAAATGGAATTTCAGTCGGTGGCCTTTAGCGTAGCCATTATAATATTACTGGGCCTTCTGGCCAGCAAACTCTTCAACCGGATCAAATTACCCGGATTACTGGGAATGCTCATTCTGGGGATAGTGATTGGTTCTTACGGATTTAACCTGATTGATAAAGCAATAATGGCAATATCTGGGGATTTAAGGGCAATCGCCCTTATCATCATTCTGTTACGGGCAGGTTTTGGAATCCATATGGAGAGCCTGCGCAAGGTGGGAATGTCCGCGGTGAAAATGAGTTTCATACCCGATGTGGTGGAAGGATTAACCATCACCTTCGTATCCCACTACCTCTTAGGCTTACCCCTTATTGAAGCGGGTATGTTGGGCTTTATAATAGCGGCAGTATCCCCGGCAGTCATCGTACCCCAGATGCTCAGCTTTATCAAGAGAAGAATGGGAACTGGTAAGGGAATACCTCTCATCATCCTGACCGGTGCTTCTGTGGACGATGTGGTTTCCATAACCATATTCTCCATATTCCTGGGAATGTACGGAGGCCAGCAGGTGAACTACCTGGTGACCATATTCAGCATACCTCTGCAGTTTATACTGGGGATCCTGCTGGGACTGGTCATTGCCGTCATCCTGATATACCTCTTCAAACGTTTCAACATACGAAACACCGAAAAAACCCTGATCATCCTGGCCTCAGCCATAATACTCAAAAATCTGGGGGATGTGCTGAGTACCTGGGTGCCCATAGCCGCCCTGGTAGGGGTCATGGTCATTGGATTTGTTATACTGGAGAAGATGCCTGAACTGGGAATGCAGCTATCCAGTAAATTCGATAAGATCTGGATATTTGCGGAGATACTCCTCTTCGTCCTGGTGGGAGCCCAGGTAAACATCTACCTGGCGGCATCATTCGCCGTGGTCGGCCTGACCATAATCATAATCGGTCTGGCCGCCCGTAGTGCCGGGGTTTATCTGGCCCTGGCTGGCTCCAACCTCAATCTACAGGAGAAAATATTCTGCATAATAGCCTACATGCCTAAGGCCACAGTACAGGCCGCTATAGGTGCCATACCTCTATCTATGGGTGTGGCTTCCGGGCAGGAGATACTGGCCATAGCCGTAATTGCCATACTCTTCACCGCACCTTTAGGTGCCATGGGAGTGAGCTGGTACGGTGAAAAAGCGTTAAAAGTAGATGAAAATGCCGTTAGCAAGGAAATAATGGTTAAATAAATAGTATCTACTTAAATATTTTAGAATTTGGAATAGGTAATCTGAATTTTAAAATAGGTAGGCAGAGTTCAAAATAGGGAAAATAAAAAAAGGTAGGGGTGTAAAACTATCCCCTTTTCTGGTAGGTGTAAAAACCGTAGACTATAATTATTATAATTGCTACCCAGTAGGTGTACACCAGGAATGTGGGCAATGCAAAGTAGAGTATTGCCAGTATAACACCCAACACCATCATTAAAATACCGTTTAGTTGATTGCTCATTTTTCCCAACTCCCTTTAAATTCTTATATATTATTTTTTATTTTCTATTTAATAAATTCTACCCCTTTTTATCCCCCACCCACCATGAATAAATGACCAAGGGGAGGATCCATTACCAATCAAGTGGGATTTTTCCTGGAAGGAATAAACAGGCTGGTAAAGAATCCTAGAAGCAGGATCAATGATAGTACGGTGAAGGTCTGTCTCATGGCGGAACTGATGGTTGAATCGATGATCCGGGGAGCGTAGGGAACCAGTTGTGGGGGTATTTGAGGGGTACCAGTTTGCATTTTTTCCATGTAATTGAAGAGACCATCATGGATCTCATCCTTAGTGGTGTTATCCACCAGGCCAGTGGATTCTATCCCGGCAGTAAGGCCACCGAATACACTCAGTAAGAGTAAAACCCCGATCAGTGCGGTTCCCATGGAATAACCAAGATTTTTAAAACAGTTCAACAAACCAGATGCATCTGTTTCCTGATCTTTACCCGCAGCAGCCATGGTAAGGTTGGTTAACTGAGAAAGTAAAAAACCAATTCCCACCCCGAAGACTACAGTTCCCGGTATCAGATCCTGCATATGGGTATTCACATTGAACACACCACTCAGTATAAATGTCCCGATTGCTGCTATCAAAAATCCAATCATCAAAACGTATTTGGAATCTATCCTGGATGATAACTTTGCACCAAGGAGAGAACAGATAAGGATAACCATGGAAGCCGGTAAAAGAGTTAAACCTGTGTCAAAGGCATTCAATTTGGTTACCTGCTGTAGAAATACCGGAATAATGAAGAGAAAACCAGCCAGGGGTATCTGCTGTATAACATTGTTCAGGGTTCCCAGACCAAATAAACGATTTTTAAGGAGGGTAATATCGGATAATGGTTCTAAACCATTGTTGATTCGTCTTTTTTGCCACCACAGGAATAAAATGAAGAGAATGGAACCGGATCCAACCAGGACTGCGACATATCTCCAGTATTCTGGCCTGGTGAGGAAAAGGATGCCCAGAACTATTAATATCAAGGAAATTACCGATAAAAACACTCCCACTATATCTAAATCTTTCCATTTAAGGGTTGGTTCTGATTCAGTTAGGTAGTGTCTGAAAATAAGTATACCGGCAACAAAGACCAGTTCTGAACCAAACACCAGCCTCCAACTGAGGTAGGTAGTGAAAATCCCCCCAACTATGGGTCCCACTGCTGCTCCCACCGCGGCAATACCACCCCATATTCCAAAAGCGGTAACTCTGTCCTTCCCTTTGTAACTGGATCCCACAATGGTGGTGGTGGCCGGCAGGATCATGGCCGCACCGACACCTTCCAGAATAGCCCATCCTAACAGGAGCATCCCGGCATTGATACTCAAAGTGGCGGTGATTGTACCGCAGGCATAGATGATAAGGCCCATTAGAAATGTTTTCTTACGCCCCAGAATATCCTGTATCTTGCTACCTAACAACATAAAAGAAGCAATTATAAGGGCGTATATGGCAATTATGCCCTGTATAATAGATACGGTGGTGTTCAATTCCACAACCAGGGTACTGATAGCCACATTCATTGCTGATGAATCTAAAACAATGATAAAAATTGCCATACAGGCAATCAATACTACTCCCCATTTATATGAATCATCCATGGTTTCCCTCCCACATCACTACCCATAATTATGTAGTTCAAGTTTAATATTATGGTAAGCTGATTTTCTCGGGATCGAAGATGAATCCCCTTGATCGGATAAAATCCACTAGGGGATAGGTGTAGGGATCATATCCACCTAATTTTCCAACCATCCTCATTAATTGGTTATTAATTTTACCCAAATTTAGGCAAAATATAAGTTTTTTAACCAACATAATACCACTGTGTATAAATGAAATCGCATAGGGGATTTCGGGTTGTACTAAGGAGATGAACCCTGTTTTATTCGTGGTGCGATTCTTAGGGAGTATAACCATGGTAAAAAAGAGTGTTAACTCGGAAGATGTTATTGGTGCTTTTATTGATAGTTCTCCCATCCCTCAATTCATCATTAACCCCGATCACCGGATTATTTTTTGGAACAGGGCCCTGGAAAAATACACCGGTATCAAGTCCAGTGAAGTGTTAGGGACAGATAAACACCGAAAAGTGTTGTACCACGCCCAAAAGCCTTTAATGGCCGATCTGCTGGTAGATGGTGATTTGGAAGGGATCAAAAAATGGTATCAGGGCTGTAAAAAGTCCAGTTACGTTGATAATGCCTTTGTAGCCGAGGAATTCTTTCCCCAAATTGGTGAAAATGGAGTGTGGCTCTACTTCACCGCTGCCAAAATCAAGGATGAGGAAGGAAATGTCATTGGAGTTTTAGAAACATTAGAAGACATTTCACAGCGTAAAAATATGGAATTAAGTTTAAAAAATGCTAAAAAAGAGTGGGAAGTCACCTTTGATGCCTTACCTGATTTGATATCTCTCATTGATGTTGACCACAACATAATGAAAGTTAACCGGACCATGGCCCAGGCCCTAAACATGAAACCAGAGGAACTGGTTGGTAAGAAATGTTATTCACTGGTCCATGATACGGATGAACCACCATCATACTGCCCCCATGAGAAACTACTCCAGGATTGCCAGCAACATTGTAATGAAGCCTTTGTGGATAGTTTACATGGAGATTACGAAATCACGGTTTCACCGATCATGGATGATGATCAGTTAAGGGGTAGTGTACATGTGGCCCACGATATCACCCAGCGCCGGAAGATGGAATTAGACCTAAAGGAAAGTGAAGAAAAATTCAGGGAAGTATTCAACAATGCCAATGACATGGTTACCCTAAATATTATGCACCCAGAGGGACCTGGTAAATTCTTGGAAGTAAACCAGGCTGGCCTGGACACATTGGGCTACACTCGGGAAGAGTTTTTTGAACTGTCTCCGGGGGATATATTGTCCCCTGAAGATCAAAAAAATATTCCGGAAAAATTTAAAAAACTCCAGGAAGAGGGTTACATCAACTTGGAGATGACCAACATCACTAAGGCTGGTGAGAGAATACCGGTGGACGTGGCCCTGCACATATTCCAGCTACAGGGACAGGATGTTATTATTTCCGTAGCCCGAGATATCACTGAACGCAGGAAAGCGGAAAATGCCCTGATTCAAAGTGAGAAAAAATACCGAACCCTCTTTGAAAACATGCTGGAAGGATTTGCCTATTGTAAAATGTTATTCGATGATGAGGGGCAGCCCATTGACTGGATATACATTGATGTAAACCCTGCCTTTTATGAACTCACGGGATTAGAAGACATCCAAGGAAAAAAAGTTACAGAAGCTATTCCTGGAATTATAGAGGCACAACCCGAACTATTTGAATTGTATGGTAGGGTTACTTTGACTGGGGAGGCAGAAACTATTGAAGTCTATTTCAAACCCCTGGAAATATGGTTTAACATATCTGCCTTCAAACCCGCTCCTGAACATTTTGTGGCAGTCTTTGAAAACATAACTGAACGTAAAAAGGCAGAAATTGCTTTAAAGGAAAGTGAGGAGAAGTACCGTCTTATTTCAGAGAACACCGGTGACGTGATCTGGTTAATGGATCTGGACTCCCAAAGATTTACCTACATAAGTCCCTCAGTCTACAAGTTAAGGGGATACACTGCAGAGGAGGTTTTAGATCAGTCTCTGGAGGATATTTTAACCCCGGAATCTTATCAGTATCTCATGGAAAAGTTACCCCAGAAAATCCAGGCCTACAGCTTGGGGGATGAATCTATGAAATTACAGACCTTCCGGGTTGAACAGGCTTGTAAGGATGGCCGTACAGTTCCCACCGAGGTGGTGGCCAACATCCTCACCGATGAAACTGGAAATATTACTGGCCTACTGGCGGTGAGTAGAGATATCACCAAAAGAGTGGAAATGGAAGAAGAAATCCAAAAATCATTACAGGAAAAGGAGATGCTCCTTAAGGAGATACACCACCGGGTCAAAAACAACCTGATGATCATTGCCAGCCTACTGAACCTCCAGTCAAGGTACATAAAGGATAAAAAGGCCCTGAGCATTTTCAAGGAGAGTCAGAGCCGGGCCAACTCCATGGCCCTCATCCACGAAAAACTGTACCGTTCCACAGACTTAAAAAGGATCAACTTCGGAGAATACATCAAAACACTCTCTACAGATCTTTTCCGCACGTATGTGGGTGATCCCAGCAGGGTGAGGCTGAACATCGATGTGGAGGATGTTATGCTGAACATCAACACCTCCATTCCCCTGGGCCTGATCCTTAATGAACTGGTATCAAACTCACTTAAACACGCCTTCCCTGATGAAAGGACCGGTGAAATAAATGTTGTTTTCACCTTAACCAATGATGAATACCAGTTAAAGGTTAGTGATACGGGAATTGGATTCCCCTCAGATCTGGACTACCGCAACACAGATTCATTGGGAATGCAACTGGTAACCAGTTTAACCAGTCAAATTGATGGAGAACTGGAATTGGATACCACCAAGGGAACAGAGTTCTGTATTAAATTTAAAGAGAAGGAATACGGGCAGTAAATCTTTATAGTTACCATTAGACCCACTCTTGAATTCAGCATCAATACTTAGAGATTATGATTAAGGATGGGGCATATCAAGGGGATATGTTAAATGGGGAGATCTGAATGAGTACTGGGGAACAATCAAAAGATCAACTCTTAAATGAGCTGGAAGAGTTACAAAAGCGGATTAATAGACTTACAGAGGAAAATCAGCGGCTAAAAGATGATAATCAATATTTGATATCTTTGGCCGATAGTGAGGAGATATTCCTCAAAATATTTAACAATGCCAACGATGCTATTTTCCTGCACAAACTCAGTGAAGAGGGAGTATCCGGAAATTTTATGGAAATAAACAGTGTGGCCAGTGAGATACTGGGTTACACCCGTGAAGAACTCCTGCAAATGGCCCCCCTGGATGTGGTAGGTGGTGAATCATTCCCTGGAACCGGTCACCCGGATGACTGGGATAAACAGAGTAAAATTACCTTTGAAACCTTTTTAAAAGCCAAGGACGGTAGAAGGATACCAGTGGAAATTAACACTCATATCTTTACATTCAACCATGAAAAACTTTCTCTATCCATTGCCCGTGACATAACTGAACGCAAGAAGATGGAAGATGAATTGAGAATTTCCCTGGAAGAAAAAGAAATGCTATTAAGGGAGATCCACCACCGGGTCAAGAACAACCTGATGATCATCTCCAGTCTCCTGAACCTCCAGTCACGTTATATAAAAGATAAACAAGTTTTAGATGTTTTCAAGGATAGCCAGAACCGTGCCCGGTCCATGGCCCTTATCCATGACCGGTTGTACCAGTCCAGTCACCTGAAAAGAATAGATATTGGTGATTATATTCAGACACTGGCCGGAGACCTTTTCCGTACTTATGCTACTGATCCTACCAGAATAAAACTAAATTTCGATATTGAAGAGGTGATGGTGGACATAAACACCATGATCCCCCTGGGACTCATTGTAAATGAACTACTATCCAATTCACTGAAACATGCCTTTCCTGAAGAGCGAGAAGGTCACATTGACATTGGTTTCCATTCCCAGGATCATTCCTACCAGCTAATTGTCAGTGATAATGGTGTGGGATTCCCGGAGGATATTAATTATCAGGACACTAAATCTCTGGGATTGCGCCTGGTGAACATTTTAACGGACCAAATCGATGGGACCATAAAACTTAAACGGGAACACGGCACAAATTTCATTATTGAGTTTAAAGAAAAGCAATACCGATAAATAAGGGGTTTTTTAATATAGTTCCCTTTCATTATCATTCCCGGGGATAATTATTGGGCAGGAGGGAAAAACTATTAATACTTCACTTTATCATCTTTTGTATATACCCTGAAATCAAATATTCCCCGATAGTTAGGGGGTATGAAAACTATTCTGAATCGTAAACTTAAGAATCATTAATAAATAAAGATTGGGTGAAATTCAATGAGTAAAGATGAACAAAGAATACTAAAGGAACTCAACTCCCGAATGAAAGAATTCAGAGCAGCATTAAAGGATGAAAAGAAAAAACAGGACCTTCAAGACAACATCCCAGGATCCCAAATCCTTATCCGTTTTGAAATATTCCTCCCCTCACAGAATCCCGAGGAATTTGTTGATGGTTTATATCTGTACATGAATGATGAGGGACAGATAGCCAATGCTGAATACTACTTCCGGGACATGTCTGACGTGGAAGTAATAAACATAGCAGAAGAAGACCTCTCAGTGATAAAGGACCTCTTTGGAGATGCCTTTACCCTGGAAGTGGAATGATCAAATCATTCCTTTTTTTAAATTTTTACCACAGTTTCTGAGTACCTAACCTATTCTTTGACATTCTCGGTGTATCTTTTCCCACGGTATCTACTTTCACTTATCCCGCGGTATTATATTTTCATGGTAAATTTTCTAGTTTTCACATAACTGGTGAATAAATGCCATTATTATATGGGGGCATTGCCGCTAATTTTACATTGTACTGTTATCCAAAACTTCGTTAAGGAATTAAAGGTGGGAAACAGGGTGTTGCAAAGTTTATATAGGTAAATATTCATATTTATATTCATAAATAAAGAAAATGGTAGAAAAAAAGAGCCTAATTACCTCTTAATAGATAAATAAGGGGATTGAATTTATTGGTCCGTCATTTAATTTCAGATATCTACTTTAAATTGTCAGAATAGTTTTTTCCAAAGGATCAATAATAATATTTATGATTTGATGGGACCAAATTTAATCCACTTTTTTCTACCTACCCCCTATGGAGGATAAAAATGCGAAGTTTTGAGAAGTTAACTTCTTACATTCCACTTAGAAAATCAGAATCAGGATCTAAGAATATAGGACTCCTGGTTGACGGCCCCAATATGCTCCGTAAGGAGTTCAGCCTTAATCTGGATCTGGTCCGGGAGATCATTTCCGATTACGGTAATATGAGGGTGGGTAAAGTTCTCTTAAATCAGTACGCCTCAGACAAACTCATTGAAGCCATAGTAAACCAGGGATTTACTCCCATAGTGGTTGCCGGAGACACCGATGTCTACATGGCAGTTGAGGCCATGGAACTTATTTACAACCCTAACATTGATGTAGTAGCACTGATGACTCGTGACGCTGATTTCTTACCCATAATTAACAAAGCCAAGGAAAACGGGAAAGAAACCATTGTTATTGGAGCAGAACCAGGATTCAGTGCCGCCCTGCAAAACTCAGCAGATGACGCCATAGTCTTAAAACCTGAAAATCATAAGAATGAACCCAAGGACGACTGAAATGCTTATCTGCTCATCCCTGGATGAAGTTAAAAGAAGAGAATCGGCTTTAAGGTTTATTGCTAACCTGTTAAAGGGGAAGGAAAGATCCAGTTTATATGACCTTTCCGGGTTGGCTGGAGGATTTCCAGTTAAAGAGAGTGACCTCCCCCTGCTGGAAACCTACTCTGGGCCAGCTATTTTTTCAACTCACCTCCAGGAAGAGGGTAAAAAACATCTGGGTGGGGATAAGGTTGCTGCCTTCAACCGTACCAGTGCCGCCATACTGGCCACTATTCTGGCCCTGGTAAAACCCGGTGAAGAAGTACTGCACTACCTACCTGAATTACCTTCACATCCGGCTATTCCCCGCAGTGTTAAACTTCAGGGAGCAACCTATCGTGAAACTGACAATCTCCAGGACTTCCAACTCACTCCTAAAACATCTCTGGTAGTTATAACCGGATCCACCATGGATCACCGGGTTCTTCCCCTTGAAGATTTTCACCGGATCATAAACATCTCCCAGGAACAACAGGTCCCGGTGCTGGTGGATGATGCCTCCGGAGCACGTATACGCACCGTGATTTACCAGCAGCCCCGTGCACTGGATATGGGTGCGGATCTGGTGGTAACCAGCACGGATAAGTTGATGAACGGACCTCGTGCTGGGTTGATGGCTGGTAAAACCCCCCTGATAAACATTATAACGGAAAAGGCACAGCAATTTGGATTGGAAGCACAACCACCGGTAATTGCCGGTATTGTCCGGGCCCTGGAAGATTTCACACCCCAAAACCTTTTAAACTCTCTGGAAAGGAGAGACCACGTCTACACGCTCCTCCTGGAAGTGATGGGAGGAGTGGAAAAGACCCCTACTGGTTTCATGATTTCGGCAGCAACTCTACAGAAGGAGATCACCCCTGAAGGAGAAGAACGTTCTCCCCGTGAACTGGCCACCTTAATGGCCATGGTACTTTTAAAGGAACACCACCTGGTAACCATCCCTGCAGTGGGGATGCCCGGAGTATCAACCACCATCCGCCTGGATTTATCTGCTGCCGATGCCCGGAGACTGGATGACTCCCAGATAATAAATGCCATCCGGGAATCATTAGGACGGGTAAAGGAAATAGCCGACGATGCTGAAACCTGTTTAAGTATTCTGTACGAGTAAGGCCGGTATTTCATGAAGGGATAATGGGTATTAAACAACAGTACCCGTAACTGGAATATTTTTTAATATTTTTCATTTTTAATATTTTTCAAGTTTTTCAAAATATATCACCATTAACTAGGAATGGATTGTGAAAGAGCTAGGAATGGATTTGAAAGGGAGTGTACTGATGATTGAAATTGATGGATCATTTGGTGAAGGTGGAGGGGCTATTTTAAGGGTGGCCACCGCCCTATCGGCGTTGACTGGTAAGGCCCTGGCCCTGGATAATATCCGGAGTGGCCGCACCAAACCCGGACTAATGCCCCAGCACCTAAACGCAGCCCGTGCACTGGCCAGGCTCTCCCAGGCCGAGGTAACTGGACTGGAATTGGGTTCAACCCAGATGACCTTCAAACCAGGTCCACTGCAGGGTGGGAAACTGGAGGTGGATGTGCAGACGGCGGGTAGTGTGTCGTTGATCCTGCAGGCCCTGATGATTCCCTCTTTTTTTGTAGATTCTCCCCTGGAAATTACCATAACCGGTGGAACTGATGTTAGATGGGCACCACCCTTTGACTACCTCCAGCATGTCACCCTGCCGGTCTTAAAGTCCATGGGACTTAAATTAGAACTCAAGCTAATCCAGAGGGGATACTACCCCCGTGGCGGGGGCATAGTTCACGCCGGTATTGACGGAAAGCAGCAACTGCAACCAGTGAACCTGTATGACCTGGAAATAGATTGTATTCGGGGTATCTCCCACTCCAGTCAACTTCCCCGGCACGTGGCAGAGAGACAGGCCCGGGCTGCCCAGGAAGAACTTAGCAGTGCAGGGTATCCCGTGGAAATAGAGGTCAAACATGATAACAGTTCACCGGGCCCGGGCTCGGCCCTGGTACTCTGGACTGAAGTTAAAAACAGTAACGTGCCTCGTGTAGGTGCCAGTTCACTGGGAAAACCAGGTAAAAGGGCAGAAATTGTGGGAAAAGAGGCTGCCGGTGACCTGTTGCAAACAATGGAAACTGGGGCAGCTCTGGACAGATACATGGGTGACCAGATCATCCCCTACATAGCCCTGGCTGGCTCTTCATCAGTAAAGGTATCCCAACTTACCCCGCACACCCTCACCAACATCCACGTTTGCCAGAAGTTCACTGACCGGAAATTCCAGGTTGACGGGAGAGTGGGGGAAGTGGCCACTATCACCGTGGACTGACTGTATTTTAAGGGGCTTTGTATCATATTTTAACGGGTCTTATTCTGGAATTACCAGTATTTTTAGCATACCGTGGTATAGTTAAGGTTATACAAAAATTTCAAATGAAATAACAAAATCAGCATATCTTACAGATTCAATTAAGATGATCCTATCTTTTTCAATTAAAAATGGTTTTCAATTAAAAATGGTCAGCATATTGTTTTTTGAATAAAATTGTTATTATTATCTGGTCTTTTTAAGTTAGTATCTGGTATTTTTAATAAAAAAAGAAGGGAGGATGTAAAGTCGTGATTAACTTACCTTTACCACCCTCCACGCGGTCTGATCGTAGATGGCCCCGGATTTAATGGAATCAACATTTACCGTGAAGTAGGGGTGGTCGGTAAAGAGGGATGAAGGCACCTCCAGCAGAATGGTGTTGTTTTGTATGGTCAGGGGAATGCTCTCTGCACTGGAATTACCCTCACTTTCCACTTGCATTTCTGCCTTTCCATTCTCCACGGTAATCACCGCTCTTTCAACTCCGGCAGGGCGGAATAGGTTCAGTCGAACATGGTAAACCCCACTGGGGGAAGGTTCATCCCTGGTTTTAATGGATATCCATGATTTGGCCAGGTTAAGGTCCATCCCCACTGTAGTTATGTCCAGGGATTGTTCCTTTCCCTGGTATTTCCCATCACCAACCGGGTCACTGAAGAGATTCACGGGTACTTTAGAACCACCAGTATAATCACTCTTCGGGATGATTATATTGGATTGGGACACATTAATGGTGGGATAATGGCCAAATAACTCATTCTTACGTACAAAAGACATTAAATAGGAAGTGGACGGGATCTGAGTTTTATAATCTAACATGGCCTTCTCTTTCAAACGTTCCTGGTAGGAGGTGAGGTTAAACACAAACCATTCGGGACCATTTTGAAGGCCCACCTGCTGCTCGGGAGGGTTAAGATAGTATTCGGGATAATAACTCCGGGCACTGGGCCAGTCTGGGGGAAGGTGCAGGAGGTAAGTGTATTTGCTTCCACTGTATCCAGTTTGAGTGGTAACATACTCCACAAATCCATTGGTGGCCTGGTGATCGTACTGTTCATCATCTCCACTGGGGTAGATTATGATGGTTGGTTTAAAATCAGTGATAACTGTCCTTAGATTATCTGCCAGGTTACTACCGCAGTAAGTGGCGTTTTTCTGGAGGGCATAGGGATAATTGGCCTGTTTTGAACCATCCGATGCCGTGTAGGGGTTATTGTAATTCCAGTGGTAATTCAGGAGATTGTTTAAACTTCCGTCCTTGTAACCCAGGAATATGATATCATCCTCATTTAAACCCAGTACCTGGGTTCCGTTGATGCTCTCGTTGTGCCGGACTAGTGCGGAAGTCTTGGTGTCATTTCCATCGGTAATCACCACCACCTTGACTGGGATATGGTTCTCCACAGCGTAACTTATCACTCCTCCGTTGCAGATCACTTCATCATCGGGATGGGGGGCTATAACCAGCACCCGGTCCCCTGCACTTAGGGAAGGCCCTGCAGGATAATCAGAAGGATAAAAGGGAAGATGTGAATAAGAATAGGACATAACTGCTAAAGTGGCAAATAGGATTAATAACAGGATTATTTTAAATTTATGTTTCATATGGGGAAGTATTAACCCCATTCCCTTAAAAACTTTCACCTCACTTTACGGTTACTGTAGTTATTCTAACCTATAAAAAGGGGTCTTAAAAGGAGTACTGTTTATTTTTAGGCAGGATGTGAGTTTTTTTTAAAAGAAGTTTGTTTTTTTAAAATTTTGTATTAAAAAATGGTTTAAAAAATTATTTGGTTAAATCTATTTTTAGATTTGGAAAAAATAATCAAGGTGGGGGTGGTTTAAAAAAAAGTGAGGGTTGTTTTTTTATTCCCCTTTAAAATGGGTGCATTCCCCGGATATGATTTTTCTAAGGCTTCCATCTGGCATTTCCAGGATGAGAACTCCTTCTTTTGTTATTCCCACTGCTTCTCCCCGGACAGTTCTACCCCTCTTCTGTACTTCCACGGTAGAACCAATGGTGGTGGATAGTCGGCGCCACTGGTTGAGAATATGCTGGAACTGTCCATTCTTGAAGTCATTGTAGAAGTTTTCAAAGTTCAACAGGAAGTTCTGGACCAGTTTAACCCCGGAAATCTCCTTTTCCAGTTCACGCTGCAGGGAAGTTGCCCCTTCCCTCAGTTCTGGAGGGAAATCATCCACATTCACGTTGAGGTCAATACCGATCCCCACCACCACGTAGTCCAGTCCCCTTTTACTGGCACTGGCTTCGGTCAGAATACCACAGACCTTTTTATCCCCAATTAATATGTCGTTGGGCCATTTTATCCCCACGTCCAAGTTGCATTCCCTTTTAAGTGTCTCAGCCACAGCCACACCAGTCAGAAGAGTTAAAAGTGGGGCCTGTGAAGTTGGAATATCTGGTCGGAGAATTATGGTCATCCACACCCCACCGTGGGGAGATATCCATTTCTTTCCTCGCCGACCCTTACCACTGCGCTGGCTTTCGGCGGTGATGATGGTACCTTCGGGTGAACCCTTCTCTGCCAGTTCCTTGGCCACGTTGTTGGTGGAATCCACCTCACTGTAGTGGTGAATTTCATGACCAATGTACTCTGTGGCCAGATTTCTCTGTATTTCGTAGGGTAAAATTCGGTTAGGTGTTTTAAGGAGACGATAACCAAGGGGGGATGAATCAATATGGTAACCCTCTTCCTGGAGTTTTTCAATTTCCTGGGAAAGTTGGGCTGTGGAGAGGCCCAGCTGGGAGGTTAAATGGTCACCAGATACATGTTCATCCTTATGCTCATGGAGTGCCTTTAAGATCTGTTTTTCGTGCATGGAACCACCGTATTTAATGTGATTAAATTTTTTTACACTTTTATTCCAGTCTTTCATCCCTTTAATGGGGTTTAAATCATTAGGGGTTATTTTTTACTGTTATCAGATATGGTGCTGGCCAGGTGGCTGTTAACTGCTGCGGAAATAGCGGCCACCCTTTT
>Ga0228535_1000078_pt1:197500-200000 | contig 286980 bp, 265 predicted proteins | sample SJ1metagenome_FD_168457 | JGI IMG/M metagenome (GOLD analysis project Ga0228535, IMG submission 168457) | Enriched culture of PCE-dechlorinating microbial communities from Ithaca, New York, USA - SJ1 | ecosystem: Engineered > Modeled > Simulated communities (microbial... >...
AAATGTGTAATAGTCGAGATCATAGATGATAAATTTGTAGAAGTTGTGGGAAGTAACGTTAAAAACCGCAGATGCAACGTCAAACACCTGGAACCACTGGACCAGGTAATGGAAATTAAAAGCGAAAACCCCGATGAAATAGTAAAGGAATTAGAAGCTGCCATTTAAAGGGAATCATTCACTCTTTAAACAGTTTATAACCCTTTAAACAGTTTGAATATAGCAGCAAATTTTAAAAAAATATACCAGGTTTTATACACATGGCAGAACTCCTCCAGAAAGCCTACGGGGAAACAGATCCCCACTACGGATCGATTCCCGAAGAACGACCCCTTGAGGAGCACCTGTCCAAGGGTATCATTAACCTGGATAAACCCTCCGGACCCACATCCCACGAAATCGATGCCTGGGTCAAAAGAATCCTTAAACTGGATAAAACTGGTCACGGTGGGACCCTGGATCCCAGGGTCACCGGTGTGCTTCCCATAGGACTGGACACCGCCACCCGATCCATACAATTACTCCTGGAAGCACCCAAAGAATACGTGTGTCTGATGCGCCTCCACGAAGATGTGGGAGAAGCAAAGATACGGGACATTCTAGGAGAATTCACCGGTAAAATCTTCCAGACACCACCCATGCGTTCAGCAGTTAAACGGGAACTCCGGGTGCGGACCATCTACTACGTAAACATCTTGGAGATAGATGGCCAGGATGCCCTGTTCCGTATTGGCTGTGAAGCCGGGACCTACATCCGTAAGTACTGCCACGATATTGGTGAAGCACTGGGAGTAGGAGCCCATATGGCTGAACTACGCCGAACAAGGGTGGGTGACTTTCAGGAAGATGACACTCTGAAAACACTGCAGGATGTCACCGATGCCTACCACTACTGGATAGAAGATGGTGACGAAGCACCCCTCCGGGAGTGCGTGCTACCCATGGAAAGGGCAGCCAGCCACCTTAAAAAGATTGTGGTAAGGGATTCCGCCATAGACGCAGTGTGCCACGGTGCAGACCTGGCCGCTGGTGGAATACTACAACTCAGTGAAGGTATAAAACGCAAAGATACCCTGGCCATCATGACCCTCAAGGGTGAACTGGTGGCTGCTGGTGAGGCACTGGCCACCACCACAGAAATTGACCAGGCAGATAAGGGCATCATGGTCAACATAAAAAAGGTTTTTATGGAACCAGGAACATACCCTATGATGTGGAAGTAAAAAAATTACTCTTTGCCCACTTCTCACCTGGAGATAAAATTAACCATAAGCTTATAAATGGCTTTTAATATACCATATAGAACCCACTAGAATATTTTATCTTTGGATAAATTTAACTCGTTTATCAACACGGATAAAAAGCTTTATATTAAACAAACAGAAGAATATAATCTTATGCCGGGATAGTCTAGCCTGGTAAGGCGCAAGACTGGAAATCTTGTGGAGCTTTGCTCCGCCTGGGTTCAAATCCCAGTCCCGGCGTTCATCAAAACCATATTTTGTAGTTAGATGACGTAATTGAAGATAATTGTAATGATCACTGAATCATTAATCAATTGAACTCAATTAGAGGGGAATTCAAGTAAAGTTTCAGCAACCAAAAAATTCTTTTTTTGTGTCTGATGATCCGCGTGAATCCCCACCCTGAGAACATCACATATAATTGGAGGAAATTTTAAATGGAAGACGATTTCAAACATATGGTCCGGATCGCCCGTAGAGACGTAAACGGGAACAAGACCATAATAAACGCCCTAACTGATATAAAGGGATTGGGCAAGGCTTTATCTGGTGCCATCTGCACCACCATGGAGTTTGATCCCCACCAGAAAATAGGAACTTTATCAGATGAAGAAGTCCTACGCCTTGAAGAAGCCGTTAAGAATCCGCAAAACGGCAAAATACCTGAATGGATGCTCAACCGTCGTAACGACTATGAAACCGGTGAAACCACCCACCTCATAGAATCCGACCTGGTTATGCGCCTCCGGGATGACCTCAACCGTATGAAGAAAACCCGAAGTTACAAGGGACGAAGACACGAAGTTGGACTACCAGTCCGAGGTCAGAGAACCAAATCCACATTCCGTAAAGGAAGCTCCGTTGGAGTTAGAAGGAGAAGAAGAGGATAATCACGGGAGACGATTAACATGGGACATCCAAGAAAGGCAAGGAAAAAGTACGATACACCTTCACACCCCTGGAATGCAGACCGCATAAAACAGGAGAACAAATTGGTACAAAAATACGGTTTGAAAAACAAAAAAGAAGTTTGGAAAGCCGAAACCATGGTTAAAAATTACAGGAGAGACGCCAGGGAATTACTGGGTATGAGCAGTGAACACAATGCTCAGGAAAGACAACAGCTCCTGGGACACCTGACCCGATACTCCATACTACCAGAAAGCGCTAAACTGGAAGATGTTTTAAACCTCACCGTGGAAGACGTCCTGCGCCGCCGACTACAGACTGTGGTCCACCGGAAAGGACTGGCCTAC
>Ga0228535_1000078_pt1:205000-207500 | contig 286980 bp, 265 predicted proteins | sample SJ1metagenome_FD_168457 | JGI IMG/M metagenome (GOLD analysis project Ga0228535, IMG submission 168457) | Enriched culture of PCE-dechlorinating microbial communities from Ithaca, New York, USA - SJ1 | ecosystem: Engineered > Modeled > Simulated communities (microbial... >...
GGAAAAATGTGAAGGAGCAGACTGCGCTGAATGTGTGGATGTATGTCCCATGGAAGTGCTCATACTGGACGGGGAGAAAGTCGTAGTACGAAACACTGAAGACTGCAGCTTATGCGAAGTCTGTATGGACGTATGCCCCAACGAGGCAGTAAAGGTTGAAGATGAATAATTCTCTTCACACTACAAAATCAGGATAATTGTAAACTTAGGAAGAAAAATTTTAATTTGAGGTGGTAAATTGTCAGAACTATTAATTCCATTGGACAAATATTTAGCAGCAGGATTACACATAGGAACACAGCAGAAAACCAAGGATATGGAACGTTACATATACCGTGTGCGTGCCGACGGACTCTACGTCCTGGATGTGCGAAAAACCAACGACCGGATCGTTTCCGCCGCCAAATTCCTGGCCAAATTCGACCCAGAAGACATACTGGCTGTTTCAACCCGACAGTACGGTCAAACCCCGGTGCGCAGATTCGGAGAACTCACTGGATCCCAGACCATCCCTGGAAGGTTCATACCCGGAACATTAACCAACCCTAACTACGCTAAATTCCTAGAACCCAAAGTTTTAATGGTAACCGACCCCAGAAGCGACTCACAGGCTATAATCGAAGCAAAACAGAACGGAATACCTGTAGTGGCTCTATGTGATACTGAAAACCTACTGGGTAACGTGGACATAGTCATACCAGTAAACAACAAAGGAAGAAAAGCCATAGCATTGGTATACTGGTTACTGGCCAGGCAGATCCTGAGGGAACGAGAAGTACTCGCCCCAGAAGAAGACCTGGACATACCCCCATCAGAATTCGAACTCAAAATATAAACCCGGATAAATCCCGGACCCCTCCGGGTCCCGGGGATTTTTCCTTTAAAGCAGGGTTTTTTAAAAAAATTTAAAAAAAACTGCCATTGGGCAATTCTATGGGAAAATGAGTAATAAATAACTTATATTATATAAATAGAGGGAATTAATAACCGGGGATAACTAACGGGGATAACTTAACCTGGAAGAAATAATCGGGAAGAAATAACAAATCCCTTAAAGAAATAATATATTCTTAAATAATCCAGAATAATAAATTCAGGATTATAATCAGAAACTAATAATTCCCCCTAATTGATGTAAAAAAAGAAAACAGGATTTACAGATGACTGGCATGATTTACCACTTCATAACTTGATTTACAATCTCTCCATAGATTTTGAATCAAACCATGAATATAAATCTCCCTTGTAATCATCTGTTTTTCTTAAAAATCACTTTTTTCACATCCTTCACTCTCACAAACTTAATCATTCCATATAATCCCTAATCATCCATATAAAATAAGATCACACGGTGTAATTCTCACAGGTAAAAAGTAAAAATCCCATTATTGGTTAAAGTGTCTTTAATTTAAATAAAAAAATATTTGGTCGGTAAAGTACCCTGATAAATCGAAAATCTTTCAGTTGGAAAATCTTTCAGTTGGAAAATCTTTCAGTTGGAAAATCCTTCAGTTGGAAAATCCGGTTGTAGGATACTGGGAAGATCCCTAATAGGAAAACTGGGACTCCCCAGTTACATGGAGGGAGAGGGAAAAAACCAGGCCAAAAAGGGGGATTTCTATGATTAGAAGACCTGCCGTAGCAGGGATGTTTTATGAATCCGACCCGGATTCACTGAAAAAGAGAATTAAATGGTGTTACCAGCACCCCCTGGGACCGGGAAAACTCCCGGGGAAACCAACCAACCAGGGGAAAATCAAGGGATTAATAGCTCCCCATGCCGGATACGTGTATTCCGGTCCCGTGGCTGCCTGGTCCTACCATGCACTGGCCGAAGACGGCCTACCGGACACTGCAGTAATATTGTGCCCCAACCATACAGGCATAGGCTCTGGATTGTCTACCATGACCGAAGGAGCATGGGAAACTCCCCTGGGAGAAGTGGAAATAGATAGCCAGTTCGCTACCGAACTATTAAACTACTATCCCCTCCTGGATGACGACCCCTCGGCCCATGTTAACGAGCACAGCTGTGAGGTACAGTTACCCTTCCTGCAGGACATTGGCCCCGACTTCCAGATGGTTCCGGTGTGCATGATGATGCAGGACCTGGAAACCGCCCGGGAACTGGGAGAAGCCATAGCCCACACCATCAATAAACTGGAGCGGGACACAGTGGTCATTGCCAGCACGGACTTCACCCATTACCAGCCACAGGAAGTGGCCCAGGCCCAGGATGAAAAAGTCCTGGAAGCCATAGCCCGTATGGATGAAGTGGAAATGGTAAAACGTATAGAGGAATACAATGTGACCATGTGCGGTTACGGACCAGTCACCGCCACCATGGAAGCAGTCCAGGGCATGGGTGCCCGGGAAGCTAAAATCCTCCAGTACGCTACCAGTGGTGACACCGGTGGAGACCGTAACTCTGTGGTAGGATACGCGGCAGCCCTATTCAAATAAACCACACCTCCGGAATGGGGTGAGTTTATTACCGGAC
>Ga0228535_1000078_pt1:212500-286980 | contig 286980 bp, 265 predicted proteins | sample SJ1metagenome_FD_168457 | JGI IMG/M metagenome (GOLD analysis project Ga0228535, IMG submission 168457) | Enriched culture of PCE-dechlorinating microbial communities from Ithaca, New York, USA - SJ1 | ecosystem: Engineered > Modeled > Simulated communities (microbial... >...
CCCTCGGTACACGTACTCTGGGGAGAACCAACCGCCATACTCGCCGGGGACACCCTCTTCTCCAAGGCCTTTGAAACCGTGATGAGGAGTGAAGAAGACGGAGTACCGGCACCCACTATCCTACCTGCACTCAACGCCGTGGTGGACAGTTGTGTGAAGATCTGTGAAGGCCAGGCCTTGGACATGGGATTTGCCGAACGTACCGATGTCACCGAGGAAGAATACCTCAACATGATCTTCAAGAAAACCGCAGCCCTTATTGCCGCTGCCACCAAAGCCGGAGCTATAGTCGGGGGAGGAACACCCGAACAGATCGAAGCCCTCTCCGAGTACGGCCGACTCATTGGTATGGCCTTCCAGATACAGGACGACTACCTGGACGTGGCCAGCAGTGAAGAAGACCTGGGAAAACCAGTGGGCAGTGACATAGTAGAGGGTAAAATGACTCTCCTGGTGGTAAACGCCCTGGCCCGGGCCAGTGAAGAGGACCATAACCGATTACTCACCATCCTCAAAGAAGAGGGTGATGAACATGTGTCCGAGGCCATGGAGATCATGGAAAAATACGGCTCCATAGAGTATGCCTGGCAGGTGGCTCAGGAAGATGTTAACCAGGCCAAACAGTTACTCCGGGATGTATTGGATGACAGCCCGGCCCGGGAAGCACTCCTGCTCATTGCGGACTTTGTACTCCAGCGCAGTAACTAAGTTCCCCCTTAATTTTTTTAATTTCCTAAATTTCTAATTGAGGAATTACATTTTTTTAATTTATTTTTTTAACCTACCAGAAGTTTTAACCTACCAGAAGAAGTGATTACATGGATAAACTGGAAGAAATCATTCGCAAGTACGCTCTTATCAACGCCACCCAACACGGGGGCCAGGCCCAGCCCGGGGCAGTTATCGGGATGATAATGAGCAAACACCCCGAGTACCGTCAAAACGCCGGGGAAGTTTCCAAAACCGCTGCCCAGATAGTGCAAACTGTAAATCAGATGTCAGCCGAGGACCAGAACCAGGAACTGGAAGACAGGGGAGGATACCAGGAAAAGAAAAAACAGGAAAAGGTCAAGGGACTGGCGGATTTACCCCACACTGATGAGGGAGTGGTGCTACGTTTTGCCCCAAATCCATCAGGCCCCCTCCATATAGGACATGCCCGGGCCGCACTTTCCAACGATGAATACCGTAAAAGGTACGAAGGTAAGCTAATCCTAAGGGTTGAAGACACAGACCCACGCAGGGTGGACCCTTCCGCCTACCAGATGATACCGGAAGACCTGAAGTGGATGGGAGTAGAGTGGGATGAAGAGATCATCCAGTCCGACCGCATGGAAATCTACTATGAACACGCCCTGGAACTCATCAAACTGGGGGGGGCCTACATGTGCACATGCCCCGGGGACGTGTTCAAAGAACTCAAGGACTCCTCCCAGAGCTGCCCCCATCGGGAAGCTACCGTGGAAGAGAATCTAAAGCTATGGGAGAAGATGCCAGAAACCGGTGAGGGTGAAATGGTTCTCCGGGTAAAAACTGACATAGAGCACAAAAACCCGGCAATAAGGGACTGGGTGGCAATGAGGGTTGTGGAAGATGAGCACCCCCGTATAGGTAACCAGTACCGGGTTTATCCCATGATGAACTTCTCGGTGGCAGTTGACGACCACCTCCTGGGAGTTACCCATGTCCTCCGGGGTAAGGACCACCTGGCCAACAGTGAAAAACAGGAATACCTCTACCACCACCTGGGGTGGGATGTACCGAAATTCATCCACTACGGAAGACTGAAAATGGATGATGTCCGTTTATCCACCTCCCAGGCACGTCAGGGTATAGAAGATGGAATCTACAGTGGCTGGGACGACCCCCGGTTGGGAACCATCCGAGCCATAGCCCGCAGGGGAATACAACCAGCAGCCATACGGGAGCTGATGATGGAGATCGGGGTGAAAATAGCCGACTCCACCGTAACCTGGAAGAAGATCTACGGGTTAAACCGTTCCTTCCTGGAAGATAAGGCCAACCGGTACTTCATGGTGGAAAACCCAAAGTTGGTGGAGATAGAGGGAGTGCCTGAATCATTACTGGGAAATGTGGAAAGACCACTACACCCCGACCACCTGGACCGGGGAATGCGTAGCCTTGAATTTAACGGGAAAGTCTACCTGGATGGGGAGGACATACCCTCACAGGATGATCAGGTTTTGAGGTTAATGGATGCCGTGAACATCACCTTCCAGGATGGTCAGGCACAGTATCACAGTGAAGGTATTGATGAAGCCCGGGAAGCCAAAGCCAGAATAGTGCAATGGGTGCCCACCGAAGGTGCAGTTGAAACCGAGATGGTAATGCCTGATGCATCACTGGTTACCGGATTTGCAGAGTCAACCCTGAAAGGTGTAGAAGAAGGTGAAGTAGTGCAGCTAGAAAGGATTGGATTTACCCGACTGGATGGGAAAGAAGATGGGAAGTTAAGGTTCTACTACGCCCATAAATAGGACTCATTTTTCTAGGACTCATGTTTCTAAATAGGACTCATGTTTCTAGGACTCATGTTTCTAGGACTCATGTTTCTAGGACTCATGTTTCTAGGACTCATGTTTCTAGATAGAACATTTAACTTCTAACTATCTCCTTTAACCATTTATTTTCCCAAACAATTGACTTATCAAAGATATCAATTGTATAACGCTCACAGGGGTTTTTAGAATGGGAATAAAATGATTAAATAAAATGATTATCTATTTTTTTACTGCATTAAAAGGAATAATATGAAATGATTTTTTAATTATCGATTTTTTAACCCTAAATATTAAGGCCTTTTTTTACGGGACAAATAGATATTTTTAATTAATATATATTTTTTTTGTAATTTTGTTTAATTTTCACGTCGGAAGTTGAATTTCCGCATACCTTTTCCGGCAAAGAGTTAATATGGTTTGTGATAACATATTAATGCGAATGTGGACAATATTGTCATTTAAGATAAATATCTGGATGTGTAATAAATTGTTCACATTGTCGACTTGAATTACATGATAATATGAATTAAAAACTGTAAAAGGAGGTGAAAACGATAAAAAACAAACTAATAAAGCTGACATTAGCACTTGCATTCATCTTAATATGCATAGGAACAGTATCTGCAGCAACTGCCGATGAAAACATCACTATATCTGCTGTAAATGATACTCCTGATCTAGAAACCCAAGAAACCCTACAGGATGTTAGTATCAGTGGTAAAGTGGAGAAGTGTTCCGATGGAAACCCATTCCCCGGAGTAACCGTAACCACTACCAGTAGTGGAGAAACCATTTCAACCACTACCAACGCCGCCGGTACCTATTCTCTCAACTTTAAAAGCAGTTCCACTAATTTCCAAGTAACCGCCAGTGCACCAGGACACCAACCATCCACTCAAGAAGTAACTGTACTTCCTGGAGAAGATAATATCTACCGGGATACCGCTGACTTTAAATTAGGAATGGACACAGTCTACGTAGCAACCACAGGTAACGATGCTACTGGAGATGGTACCGATGCTAACCCTTACCGAACCATTGCAAAAGGGATAACCGAAGCAAACCCTGATGGTACAGTAAATGTGGCTGATGGAACATATCAGGAACACCTTACAATCGATAAGAATGTTAACCTGGTGGGCACCAGTCAAATCGGGACCATCATTGATGGAACCAGTAACGGACGACCGGTAACCATTAATGGCGGGGTCATTGTAACTATGAGTTATTTCACCATACAAAATGGAAGAGTAACCGGTGGTTCTGTCTATGGAGGTGGAATCTTCAACAATGGTAATCTAACCCTCAACAACTGCACAGTAAAGACCAACCAGGCCAACCCAACCACTTTTTATGGATCCAGTTACGGGGGAGGAATCTACAACGCTGGGATCATGACCATCAAAGGTAGTACGGTTGAATACAACTATGCTACCGGTTACTATGCCTATGGTGGGGGAATCATTAACTATGGCGCCATGAGTATTGAAGACAGCACCGTACAGAATAATAACGCTGTCAGTTCTGGTGATGAGGCTCTGGGTGGTGGAATCTACAACGAAGACACACTTACCATCATTAACAGCACCATAAAAGGGAATATAGCATGGAATGCCTACCCAGATGACGCATATGGTGGTGGTATCTACAACTACGGGACCTTAATTATGGATAACACAAACATGGAAGGTAACATAGCACGTGGATACTACGCTGTAGGTGGAGGCATCTACAACTTCTATGGTAACATGGAAATCAGTAACAGTAACATCAATAAAAATGAGGCTCAAGCAAGCGGGTCCTCATGTTACGGTGGTGGAATCTACCTTAATGGTGGTAGTTTAACCTTAACCAACAGTAACATCAACCAAAACACAGTAACCGGACCATCAGGATATTCCGCTGAAGGTGGTGGAATCTACAACTCTGGAGCCAACATGAACATCAATGGTGGGAGTGTAAGTTCCAACCAGGTTAACGGAGGAGATGCCAGGGGTGGTGGAATCAGTATCAGTTGGGGTTATCATAATATAGTGGCCATAAATGGTTGCACTATCCAGGATAACGCTCTCTATAGTACTTCTACTTCCTATGGTGGTGGAATCTACTACCTTGCGGGCCCTGGTTACAACACCGCCACCATGACTATCACTGACTCAACCATCAAAGGCAACACCGCCATTAATGGTGGTGGGATCTACAATGACCAGAGTACAATAACCATCACAGGATCCACTATCCAAGAAAATAATGCCGTTACAGGGGCTGGGATTTGGAGTTCTGGAACAACTAGTATCTCTGATTCAACAATCACTGGTAACGTAGCACTTATCCAGGGTGGTGGAATCCACTTCCAAGGTGGTACTTTGACGGTTACGGATTCAAACATAACCCACAACACTGCTACAACTTACGGTGGTGGAATCTCAAATGATGGTACTTTACACATTCAAAACTCGGCCATCAATGATAACACAGCCCAGTTTGGTGGTGGAATCTACAACATCGACCGGGAAGTGGTTCTTGACAACACCGAATTACTACGAAACACTGCAAACGAAAGTGTCGGACTAGGATCAGCACGTGGAGGAGCTATTTACAATAACAATGGTGTAGTGACCATAGATAATAGTAAAATCAATGATAACACAGCAAATGCTATCGGTTGGGCATATGGTGGAGGAATCCATACTATTGGTGGCAGTTTAACAGTAACCAACAGCGAAATCAATCACAATACCGCAACTTCAATTGCTTACGCATATGGTGGAGGAATCTACACCAGTGATAGTGTGGTTACCATGAAATTCAACCGCATAGTGGGTAATTCCCCTAAAGCCATCTACCATTCCCTCGACTCACAATACGGGACTGTAAATGCCGAGTACAACTGGTGGGGATCCAATAATGATGCCATAATCAGTTACTTTGGTAGTGTAGATCTCTGGCCATGGTTATACATGACCTTCCAGGCTGATCCAACCACTATCCAGCAGGGTGATACTTCAACCCTAACTGCTAACTTCAACAATGCCTGGGATGGAGAAAATCCGGTGACACCTTTCGATCCAGTAATTGGACATTTACCGGATGGAACACTAGTGACTTTCACCACAGATCTTGGTCAGGTGGGCAGTCAAACTGTGGATAAGCCAACAGTGAATGGTGTGGCTACCGCTACACTAACTGGAACAGAATCCGGCCTTGCCAACCTATCTGCCACTCTGGATGATGAAACCCTAACCCTTAACGTGGAGGTTGAAAATGATCCGTGTGCCAATGTGACCATCACTAAAACAGGTAATGGTCCATTGAATGTGGGAGATACTGGTACTTTCACCGTAACTCTGCATAACAATGGGCCTGATGCTGCTCATAACGTGGCAGTTACGGACGTGGATGTTCCTTCCGGTTGGACTGTGACTCCTTCTGTGGGATCATGGGATTCAGCTACCAAAACCTGGAGTGTGGGAACGCTCAATAATGGTGACAGTGCAACCCTAACCATCAGTGGACAAATTACCACTGCAATGGCCGGGACCACCCTCACCAACACAGTTACCGAAACTCAGGATGAACTGAACCAGGAAACACAGACTGCAACAGCCAGCATCACAGTTAATCCTCAATCTCCTAAGGCTGATCTGTACATCAACAGCTGGTCCAGTAAAAATAACCCTCGTGTGGGTGAAATATTCACTATTACCTTTAAACTGGGTAATAGGGGACCAGACACAGCAGAAAACGTGGTATTTACATTACCACTGCCTGATGGTGTGGAATTTGTGGATGTAAAGGTGGACCAGGGCACAGTAACCTACGATCCTGCTACCCGGACCATTACCTGGACCTTGGGTGATGTGATTGTGGGAGATCCCTACGCATGGGTAAATGTTAGAGCACTGAACCTGGGAAGTTTCATCTTCCGACCAACACTCACCACCAACACCGCTGATCCTAACCTTGAAAGCAACATACAAGTGTTGAATGTGAATGTTCAGGCAGCCGGTGGATCATCTGAAACTGTGTATGCTCAGACTGTGGGAATGCAGGAAACCGGAACACCAATGGCAGGAATAGTTCTAGCTATCCTGATGGTACTCGGTGGATTCATCAGCACCCGGAAAAAACAATAAGAGGTAAACCCTAAAACCTCTTTCCCCCCTTTTTTTTATTTTAAATTAAAATTAGATTAACCATTGACCAATAGAATCGTATTTGGTGTTCAATCCTTGTTTTATTGGAAGAGATATGCAACCTATTAAATCTTACTCATAACTGAACCTATGAAATCTTACTCATAACTGAACCTAATAAATCTTACTCCTAACGGAATATAACGTTATTAGACAATTCCCTGAGCCATCATTGCCTTTGCAACTTTAAGGAATCCTGCAATATTAGCTCCAACTACATAGTTGCCTTCAAATCCATATTCTTTAGCCATTTTATCAATATTTCTATATATGTTAACCATGTTTCTTTTTAATCGTAAATCAACTTCATCAAATGACCAGTGCATATTTGAGCTTCTTTGTGCCATTTCCAGTACACTGGTTGTAACTCCACCAGCATTAGCTGCTTTTCCTGGTAAGAACATTAATCCAGATTTTAAGAATAATTTAGTAGCCCCAGGAGTTGAAGGCTTATTTGCTCCTTCGGCAACATACTTAACTCCATTATCTATAATTTTTCTTGCTGAATCTTCATCTAACTCATTTTGAGTAGCACAGGGAAGAGCTATATCACATTTTATACTCCAAAGACCAGAACTACCTTCTTTATAAATGGTATCCGGAAAATCATTTAAGTATTCATAGATACATTTTCTTTCTTCTTGTTTGATATGTTTTACAAACGGAATGGATATTCCATTTTCGTCATAAATGTAACCTTTTGAGTCAGACATAGCAATAACTGTTGCTCCAAGTTGTATGGCCTTTTCCGCTGCATATATAGCCACATTTCCCGAACCAGAAACTATTATCTTTTTACCTTCCAAAACTTCTCCCCTTGCTCTTAAAGCTTCTTCCAAAATATAAACAAGGCCATAACCTGTGGCTTCTCTTCTTACAAGAGATCCACCATACTCTATTCCACTCCCGGTTAATACACAATTGTGCCTGTTTACAATTCTATTATACTGCCCAAACATATACCCTACTTCTCTTAAACCCACACCAATATCCCCAGCAGGAACATCAATATCCGGCCCTATATAATTTTTAAGTTCAGTCATAAAACTCTGGCAGAATCTCATAACCTCAGCATCGGATCTGCCTTTTGGATTGAAATCACTCCCACCCTTTGCACCGCCAATTGACATACCGGTTAGACTGTTTTTTAAAATCTGTTCTAATGCTAATAATTTAAGAACCGATAAATTAACCGTCTCATGAAAACGAAGCCCTCCCTTATAGGGGCCCAGTGCACTGTTGAACTGAACACGAAAACCTCGATTCACCTGTACTTCACCATTATCATCAACCCACGGTACCCGGAACATAACCACTCTTTCCGGTTCTAAAAATCGTTCTAAAATCTTTGCTTCCTGAAATTCAGGATGCCTTTCAAACACCACATTAAGACATCTTAAAATCTCAGTTGCAGTCTGTATGAACTCTGGTTCGTAAGGATTTTTTCTCTCAAGCTCTTCTAATACATCATCCACGTATGTCATATCCTCATCTCCTAATTTAGGAGGGTAATCATTGAATTCCCCCTCTAATCAAATATTAAATGTTTCCCTAACTTCCCTCTCTAATCAAATATTAAATGTTTCCCTAACTTCCCTCTCTAATCAAATATTAAATGTTTCCCTAACCTGAAATTCTATATCTTTAGAGTTTATTCTTCCTTTCTAATACCTTTTATTTTCAATTACCTTTACTAAATTCTAAAAAAAATTCATCAGGAGTTGCATTTTTTTTCGGTAACATTTATGCCACTGTGAATGGAATAATGCATTGTTACTTGTAATATTGATTGTAGAAACCATACTCAGTATACTTGGTGGAATAATATCCAGTCGGAAAATACCTGGTGGAATAATCCAGTCGGAAAAACAGATAAGGGACACCCAATCCATTTTTAACCTTTTTTTATTTAAAATTCAAATCAGATTAAAAATTGACGTTTGTTTATTTATTAATTGTGAACATTATTACAAATGACATGGATTCTATAATTTAGCTGGATATATTTCTAATTTTTTTCTATAAATGTCAATGTATATATAATTCATAGTTCATATTAATTAACAAGAGTTTAGGGAGGTTTTTCAATGAAAAAAGATGGGATACTAATTTCAGGAATCATAGCAATTTTGATTTTGGTAGTAATGGCTTCCGGGTGTACCAACACACAAACTGGGAATAATACCGGCTCTGGAGAAAAAGTTGTTGCTGAACTTACTCTTCCGAAGACCAACGGCAGTGCCAGTGCTTCTTCTAGTTCAGATTACAATGTAACAATACCCGAAGGAGCAAAATCTGTTAAAATCAAATACGAAGGTTTGCAAGCAGCTACCACTAGTATCGGGGGGACAGATGTGAGCAGTATGGCAACTCTCGGTGTATTTGCTTTAAACGTGGTGCCAACTGAAGGTCAAGGCTATGCTGATTTTTCTGGTAACGTTGTTTCCAGCAAATCTGTGGATGTTGGTGGTGGCCAATCAGAGGGTACCGTAGAGTTCGATCAATCCGGAATTAAAGGAGTGTATATTACCGGAGTAAATGTTAAAGGGAAGGTAACAGTCTCTGCAATAACTTAAAATAAAATGTTAATGGGGATGAACATCAGTTCAGAAAAGTGTAGACTAAAAAACCATGGATAATAAGAGGTAAACCCCTAACACCTCTTTCCCCATTCTTTTTTATTTTTACCATAAACTAAATATTTCAAGATCTTGTGTGGATAAAAGGATTCTTGTTTGGATTTTCAGGATCTTGTTTGGATAGAAAGATTCTTGTTTGGATTTTCAGGATCTTGTTTGGATAGAAAGATTCTTGTTTGGATTTTCAGGATCTTGTTTGGATAAATCTTGTATAAAATATATTTCTGTTATTACCGGATGATTATTAATTTTTTTATGTATTTATCACTATCTTAAGGGTGTCTCCCAGATACACGTAAGTTGAGGTTCATAGCTGATTCACGATCATCACTGAATTCTTAAAAAATATGTGAAATCTATCACTAAAAATAAGATAAACCATTTGTGTCTGTGATGTTAAATCTTAACTGCTAATAAAACCATAAATAAATACAGAGTCCTAGTGGGGTTTAATTTACATATTAAACCTGGAAATCATAAATTATTATATAATGGCGGTCTTCAAATGGAAACAGATTATTATCACGATACAAGGATGCAGAAACTCTTCCAGGTACTGGAAGAACCCAAATCACTGGATGAAATAGACCTATCCAAGGGATTCATACAGAACCTGCTACTGAAGATCATCAACACCTACGGGAATATAAAAGTCCAGCAGATGCACGAAATCACCGGGTTACACACGGACCTCCTGGAAGAATGCCTTAAACCCATGGAAAAACAGGACCTCATCGCCCAGACCGGGGGAGGATTCCTCTTTGCCAGTGTGGACTACACCATCAAGAAACAGGGCCACCAGAAGGCAGTGCAGTTAATGGAGGAAAACCCCTACATTGGCATGGCCCCGGTAACCTACGATGACTACTTCAAAATTATGGAAGTCCAGCTCAAGGGACGCTACCCCCTCAAAATACCTCAGGAAGTGGTGGACAAGGCCTTCCACGATGTGGTGGGAATGGAATACCCCAAAAAGGTTTTAAACGAAGCAGCCATTGGTGGTAAAGGATTCTTCATCTACGGACCACCAGGAACTGGTAAAACCTTCCTCACCAGCAAAATGTCGGAACTTTTACCACCCCTCATCATACCCCGCTACATCGAGTTCAGCGGTAACATAATACAGTTACTGGACCCGGACTTCCACAAGCTCCGACCAGAACAACCCGGAGACCCTCGCTGGGCCAAGATCTACGCACCCTTCGTGTTCACTGGTTCCGAGCTCAGCACCGAGAAAATGGAAACACTCTACAACCCCAACAAGGGGGTGTACGAGACCTCACCCATAATCAAGGCCAACGGAGGAGTACTCCTCCTGGACGATTTGGGAAGACAGAACGAGGACCCCAACGTCCTCCTGAACCGGATGATCGTGCCCCTGGAAAACAAGAGGGATGTTATCTACGTTAAAGGGGCCCCGGTGATTGTGCACACCCACTTCATACCGGCCCTGTCCACCAACCTGGAGATAACCATCATTGACGAGGCCCACCTGCGACGTGCACCCCTGCACGTCTTTCTGGAGGTGCCCAGTCCCGAGGAGATCGTGGAGGTTTTCAAACGTAACCTGGACAAGTTGAAGGAGGACTACGACCAGGATGTACTGGAACGCTTCCGGAACGTGTACATCCCCTATCTGGATGGGGGAGAAAACCTGAAACCCACCTTCGCCCACGCCCGGGACATAGCCCAGATAGCCCAGGCCATACGCATCAGGCGGGGTGAGGATAAGATGACGGTGGAGATACTGGAGGAAGCCCTGGAACAGCACATACTGGTGTCCATGCAGCGCAAGTACACCCCGGAACTCTTTGAAAGGATCATAACCCAGGGAAACAAACCCCACTAGTAAAAGGTAATACTCACGGCATAACTAAATCAAAGACCTAAAAACATGGTGTGGTGCTTTTAAAAGCCATTTTTCCCTTATCTTACCTTTGGGAAAATCTTTTTAAGCGCCTGTTGACAATATAAAAGAGGTTAAAATCATCGAGAGGATTGATCACTATGACATGCAATATATTAGTAGGCGGAGCCTGGGGAGATGAAGGTAAAGGAAAATGCATCACCTACCTCTGTAACCAGGACAAACCGGAGATCATTGCCCGGGCTGGAGTAGGTCCCAACGCAGGCCATTCAGTAGAATTCAACGGAGAAAAATATGGGCTGCGGATGATCCCATCAGGTTTCGTCCACACTGGAGCACGACTCCTTATAGGTGCCGGTGTACTGGTGGACCCAGCAGTATTCCACCATGAACTGGACTACCTGAACAAGTACCAGGTAAAAACCAGGACCTTCGCTGATTATCGCTGCGCCATAATTGAAGAAGAACACAAGGAACAGGACAAGGGATCCGATCACCTATTCAAGAAGATTGGAAGTACCGGTACTGGCTGCGGACCAGCCAACCGTGACCGGGCACTCAGAACCATTAAACAGGCCATAGATGTGGACTCCATGGACGGATACGTGGCAGACGTACCTTTAGAAGTGAACACCGCCCTGGATGAAGGACGCGACGTGTTCATTGAAGGATCACAGGGTTTTGGACTGTCACTCTACTACGGAACCTACCCCTTCGTAACCAGTAAGGACACCACTGCCTCCTCAGCTGCGGCTGATGTTGGTGTAGGACCCACTCGTATTGATGATGTTATTGTAGTTTTCAAATCCTACATCACCCGGGTAGGAGAAGGACCATTCCCCTCCGAGATAACCCAGGAAGAAGCAGAAAAGATGGATATCGAAGAATATGGGACAGTCACCGGCCGAAGGCGAAGAGTGGGAATCTTCGACATGGAAATGGCCCGGGAATCCTGTATGATAAACGGTGCCACCCAGATAGCACTGACCTGTGTGGACCGATTATACCCCTCCTGTGAAAGGGTGACTGATTACAGTGACCTTTCCGGTGAAGTCAAAAGGTTTGTGGAAGAAATAGAAAACGAGACCAAGGTCCCGGTGACCATAATCAGTACCGGACCAGACCTGACCGATACCATTGACCTCCGGGAAGAATTAATGTAAGGCAGTAAATTTAAAAGTGGGTTAAAACCCAACTTTACTCTTTTTTATTATTTTAATGCTCAAATTCCTTTTTTAATTCCTATTGTTTTAGGATCCAACAAATCCATAAAATTACCCCTATATCCTATTTTAATTTTTAATCATTACTCCTCCACCCAATTACTCAAGGGTTATTTACCCGGGAGTACAAAAATACTAAACAAGTTAATCTTGGAATGGGGACCAATTATGTTGGAGATTACTGTCCATGAAATAAAGGGGCACTGCCCGGTTTACCAGGAGGGTGACCGCATCACCATCAAGGATCCGGAGATAGACCTGGATAAAACCGATGCCCTCTGCACCCACGCCCTATCCACTATTTTACACTACACCACTATCCTGGAACATGACTGGATACCCCTGGCCCTGGGACTCACCAGTGAAGGTGATGAAGACCACGCCTACCTGCAATGTGTTGACCCGGGAAAACCATACACCGACGGGGGTACCGTCATCTTCAAATGCCGCAAACTTGATGATGATTAAATGGATTTAAATGGATTAAATACAGTAAATAAATCCAATCAATACTTAATTTACCGAATAGAATTCCATTGAATCACTGAATAAATCCCAAATTACACTGAAGGGAATAAGAGCAATAAAATAACACCTTTAATATAAATTGGAGGGAAAAATGAAACTCTACCTTCTAATCTCGGGTAAATACGGGAGCAGGGTGGTTAATAACCTGGCGGAGCATGGAATGGCAGGGGATATTGTGGGGATGGAAGAATTCCCCGAGGATCTGCCTGATTTTATAGAGGACTATGCCCGTTACGTGCCCCAGAACCTGCCCCCGGCGGACCTGATTATAGTGGTGGGACTCTCCGGGGACATCAACATGGTGGTACCCGAGGTGGCCCGTAAAACAGGTGCCAGCTCGGCCATCATACCGGTTTACGACCCCCAGCAGATGCCCCCCGGACTGCAGCAGGAGATCCAGGAAGCAGCGCCCCACGTGAATATCGTGTTTCCCAAACCATTCTGCTCACTGCAGGCCATGGGTGACCCATGTATCGATGAGTTTGCCCGTAAATTCGGCAAACCCCAGCTGGTCATCAAGGCCGACCGGTACATAAAGAAGGTGAAAGTCCTGCGGGGCGCACCCTGCGGTTCAACCAACTACATTGCCAAGGGACTGTGGAGCACACCCAGTGAAGAGGCCGAACTGGTGGCCGCCCACAAACTGCACAACTACCCCTGCAACGCCAGCACCAGCACTGATCCTGCAGTGGGGGACACCAGCATGCACCTGGCCAGCTACCAGATCAAGGAAGCAGTTAAAAGGGGCCTGGGATACGCCATTAAATCAGCAGTGGTGGACCTGGAAAAGTGCAACCATGAAAAATGCCAGGAAGAGTGCATTAAAAGCTGCCCCCAGGTACTCATTGGCCTGGACACCATAACCCTCCGGGGAGATAAAAAGGCCTTCATTGACCCGGCCACCTGTGGCTACTGTGAAATATGCCTGAAGGAATGTCCACTGGACGCCATTGAAATAAAAAACGGACCATTTCCACTGGAATAATTTAAATCTTGGGGATTTAAAAGCAGAAGGGCATTAGGGATTAATTGAATGAATCAATATCCGGGCATAGTTACCACTCGAACTGTTCGTGAAAAATATTATATGGATTCAAAGGGAATAATCTAAGAGGTGATATGAATGGATAACAAAGAAAAGGTAATTAAAGCATTCAAAGAATCTGAAGAACCTTTAAATGCCACTAAAGTCAGCCAGATATCCGGTGTGGATAAAAAAGAAGTTGACAAAATAATGAAAGAACTCAAAAAAGATGAAACCATCATCTCTCCTAAAAGGTGTTACTGGGCCTTAAAGGAATAACCTCTGCACCCGGAAGGAATAAAATAAATCTATACTCTTCATTTACTTTTTTTCCAGTTTTAATGATTTAAACAACTTAAGCTAATTAGATGTTGCCTGGTTTTTAGAAAATGGAGCACTTTTGAAACTGAAGCACTTTAAATGTCAACAGGGATAATATCAACTAATTTATTAAGGACTATAAAATATAGGACTAATTACTTAGAGTGTTCTTTTAACTCGATTGAGTATAAAACTAAAATGGGCAGAGAGGAATACTATGAAACTTTACATAATAAGTTCAGGGAAGTATGGCAGTCGAATTGTCAACAGTCTGGCTGAAATGGGACTGGCCAGTAGCATGGTGGGTCTGGAGGAGATCCCCGAGGATCTCCCCGAGTTCATAGATGACTTTGAACAGTACGTACCTAAATCCATACCTCAGGCGGATTTAATCCTGGCCGTGGGTCTATTTGGGGATATCAATATGATCGTACCCATCATCGCCCGGGAAAGCGGTGCCCAATCAGTGATCATACCCATACACGACCCGGCACAGATACCACCGGGACTGCAACGGGAGATAGAAGAATCCGCCCCGGAAATTAAGATAGTATTCCCCAAACCCTTCTGTTCCCTGGAACCAGTGGGCGACACCTACATCGATGAATTCGCTGAACAATTTGGAAGGCCCCAACTGGAAATAGAATCCGACGGCCTCATAAAGAAGGTTAAAGTAATCCGCACTGCCCCCTGTGGCAGCACCCATTTCATAGCCGAGAACATCGAGGGCCTACCCGCCGAGGAAGCAGAACTGGAATCCGGGACCAAACTGCACAACTACCCCTGCAACGCCAGCATGTCCACCGACCCCGCGGTGGGGGACACCATACTCCACCTGGCCGGATACCAGGTCAAGGAAGCTGTGCGCCGGGCACTGGGCTTCTCCATGAAGTCCGCCGTGGTGGACCATGAAACCTGTGAAGCCGATGAATGCCAGCACGAATGCATCAAGCACTGCCCCCAGGTACAGATCGGAATAGACACCGTAACCTTAAATGAGAATGAACAGGCAGTCATTGACCCGGCCAGCTGTGGATGCTGTGAAATATGCATACAGGAATGCCCCTACGGGTCTATAGAGCTGGAAGAAAGGAAGTTTGAACTTTAAATAAAAACTGAATGGAATCCAGAACGTGTCATTTTTTTTAAATAATCTTTTTTTAAAATAGCTTCAAAGAGGCTTATATTTGATTTTAATTGACTAAAAAAAATGGGGGAAAAGGGATTTACCAAAAAATCCCTGGTTTATTCTCTTTTTTGGGCACCAATGAATCCGCCCAGCACCATCAGGATAGACAGAACTATTCCGGCTATTGGAACTCCGGTAGTCTGCATTGGGATGGTCTTTTCGCTGTTGGCAGCGTTGACTGTTGCCGGGTCTGAATTCTCACTATAAACGGTTACCGTAGTAGTGGCTGTGGCATCACGGGTAGTACCGGTAGTGGAAGCTACGGTTGCCATGTTGGTTAACACTGTGCCCTCTACAGTTGATGAGGGTACATCGGCAGTTACGGTAATGGTAACCATACCATTTGCCGGGACAGTTCCCAGATTCAGGTTCAAATTACCTGTACCAGAGGCAGGACCATAAGCCCCTCCACTGTAAACTGCAGTCCACCGGATATTGTAGAGACCTGGAGGTAAGTTATCAGTTAGGTTCACGTTCTCCGCATCATCAAGGCCACTGTTGGTGACGATGATGGTGTAGGTGATGGTTTTACCTGCACTAACTGTTGCCGGGCCGTTTAAAGTGATGGATAGGTCGCTTACCGGCTCGACTTCGATGGTACCTGATGCCGGATAACTATCTAACGTGGCGTTAACTGTTACCGGGTCTGTGGGTGTTTTTCCTTCATTAGCATAGAAGGTAGCCGTAGTTGTACCATTTACCAGGTAACTGGTGATGGTGTGTGAGATTACTGGGTCAGTGAAGCTTCCCCAGCTCAGGTTTAGTAGGATGGGTAGCCTATCAGGTACATGTCCTAAGGATGGGTCATGGTAGGATGCCTCGGGGTTTGCCGGGTCGTAGGTTGAATCGTGGAGTAAATCCACAGTTACCTGGGAATTTTCACTGTTGTTGATGGCTCCGGGAGTGGTAGTTACCTGCAGGATCATCCAGGGATCAGCGTTTACTGAGCCACCGCTGACCACGGTGAACAGACTGCTAAAGTCAGGAGTGTTGTTACCCCACCAGTTGTGGGTGGCGTCTACCGTACTTCCACTGCAGTAAATAGCATTACCATTAGGTGCGGTGTTTCCCACGATGCGGTTAAAATGGGCGGTGGTGGTAACACCGGTGGCCCAGATATAGAAGGCACCACCAAAGTTTGCACTGTTGTTTTCCAGGTTACTGCCAGTTATGCTTAAAACTCCCCAGTTTATGATAGCTCCTCCGACATCGGCATGGTTACCCGTGAAATTACTATCAGCAATGATAACGGTACTGCCTATATTGTTGTTGATTGCGGCACCTTCGGTTGCTATGTTATCTGTGAAAGTACACCCGGTAATCGAAAAGGGATTAGAACTCATGAAACTCAGGATAGCACCACCGAGGTAACCCTGGTTACCCACAAAGGTACAGTTAGTTAGAGCAACGGTACTCTGCCAGTTACATATTGCACCACCATTATTGCTAGCGGTGTTATGGGTAAAGGTACAGTTTTCAGCAGTTAAGGTGCCCATATTGAATATGGCACCACCAGAGTCACCAGTATTCCCATCAGTGAATATTAAATTGTACAGGTACACTGTCACCCCGGGGTTGATGGTGAGTATGGATCCGGAGAAGGTGCTGCCGTTAAGGGTGGCCGGGTCCTGGTCCAGTACATTGAAGGTCAGACTTTTACCCACGGTTAGCTGTTCATGGAAAACTGCACCAGATTCCAGCATTATGGTGTCCCCGTCCAGGGCATCGTTAATGGCCTCGGCAATGGTGGAGTACTGGTAACCAGCGGGGTGTCCTCCACGGGCTACGGGAGCCCCGTCACGCCAGATCTGAGGGTCGGCGGGAGTGGCTGGATCACTGTTTACGGTGTTATCAGTTTGAGTTTCTGGGACAGTGGTTATACTGGTGGAGTTGTTGGCTTGACTGGTGTTATCTTCGCTGGCCGCGGCCACACTACCTACTCCGAGGACCAGGGCTATAACTAAAATGATCATTGGAATCAAAAATTTAGTTGTGGCTTGTTTTTTCGTGTTTTTCACCTCCTTTTAAGTTGATTTTAAAATGTAGGGTGATCAATATATTCACCACTCTTAAGACTAATTGTCTATCCCTAATATTTTACGAACCTTTTAATAAACATTGTTAAACGAAAATTAGAAGGGTGTATTGTTTCATCCTGGAATCAAGCAAATTATATTAAAGTAAGGCCGTGATAACTTACTAAAATAGATTTTTTACTGGGTGTATTCGTTGATTTCTTAATAATGAAAAATAACTTAATTCAAAGGAAAACGGTAACTGATAAATTATATAAATAAACTGACAACTCAATTAAGTAAAGATGAAAGTTCCTACGTAGTAGACCTTTTTGAAAATTATAGATTAATAGTGGGATAACTAAATTTGATAGATTGACTGTACTAGATTTAAAGTGGTAAATATTTTAAAATCAATAAGTTAAAGATTACTAGGAGTGATTTAACATGCAGGGCAAAGTAATTTTTATTGGAGCCGGTCCGGGAGACCCGGAACTACTTACCATCAAAGCCGCCAAGGTAATTGAAAAGGCAGACCTCATCATATACGCCGGGTCCCTGGTAAACCCCCAGGTCTTATCTGGAGCCAAAGAAGGAGCAGAAATACACAACAGCGCCCAGATGAACCTGGATGAAATAGTTCAGATGATGGCAGAATCTGCCCAGGCCGGTAAACTGGTGGCTAGGGTGCACACTGGTGACCCGGCAATCTACGGGGCCATAGCCGAACAGATACAGTACCTCAAGTCGGAAAAGGTGCCTTATGAAATAATCCCTGGTGTTAGTTCATTGTTTGCCTCGGCTGCGGCACTGGAAGCCGAGCTGACCCAGCCCGAGGTTTCCCAGACAGTCATCATCACCCGTCCCGCCGGGCGCACACCCAAACCGGATCGTGAGGCCATCTTCCGCCTGGCCGAGCACCGGGCCACCATGTGTATATTCCTGGGAGTGCACATGATCGCCAAGGTAGTGGCTGAACTATTGGCCTTCTACGACCCGGAAACCCCGGTGGCCGTGGTCCAGAAGGCCAGCTGGGATGATCAAAAAATAGTCAGGGGCACCCTGGAGGACATAGCCGACCGGGTAAAGGATGCTGGAATAACCAAGACTGCCCTTATTGTAGTGGGGGACGTGCTTGGTATAGATGAGGTAACTCCATCCAAGCTCTACGATGCACACTTCACCCATGAATACCGGAAGGGTGAAGGAGAATAAGGGTTGAAGTATATTTAATAAATTAAAAGAAGCCACCCTTCCATATTTGGAGGGGTTTAATTTTTCCTATTTTTAACATTTCTTTCTATGGGATGTCATCCATTCTTTTTTAACCAACTAATTAAGGTCTGATGGATCCTTTATTTAGTGGTAAAGGTTCAGAATATGCCAAAGGCGGCTAAATTAACGAAGGGCATTACCAGGAACAACATGGAATTGGATATTCCGTGAGCTACTGTGATTCCCACTATTGATTTGGTTTTTATAAGGCAGTAACCATAGAACATGGCCACGCTGAACACGAAGACCAGGTCAGAAAAGTATATCCAGCCTATGTGCATGGTGGTAAACACCAGGGACGTGTAAAGGAGAGCGAATACTGTTCCGAACATTTTGGTAACATTGGTCTGGAGGATCCCCCGAAACAGCAGTTCTTCAGCCAGTCCAGTGGATATTAAGAGTATAAAGAAGGCCCCCAGAAGAAGGGCTGGGGTGAACTGTTCGATAAGGGGTGCTGGTTTGAGGATGAAAAACTCTATAATCCCGGAAAAAAATCCCGTGGCGGCAATGAGAGCCTGTAATTTTATATTACCTCCTAAGGTCATCCCCACATCCTTCAGGGACAGGCCCTGGTTACGCATGAGAATTATAGAGGCAGCAAATAGGGGTATGGCCACGATAGGGAACCAGTAGAGAGGCTGGATCTGCATCATGGGGATGGAAAGACCAACCACACGTATAATTGGTATGGGCATCAAACTCCGCAGCAGGTTGGCAAAATCAGGTGATTCCACCATTGACGCGTTCACCAGGAGCGCAAATAGGATGATGGTGTGTAAGGACAGGCCCCATATCTTGTTTACATAAGTGGTTAAAAGTTCGGCCGCAATCAGGGCTAAAAGGTATACAATAAGGGTTATAATGTAATTACTGGGCAATCCTAGATTCAAACGTTTGTCATTGACCATTTCCGTGATCTTCAATTTCATTACTCCTTATTTTACTTATCGGGATACAGGGCATTACAGTTAGTGGTATTCTTAATAAAAAGGATATCAAAAGATTTATTCCTATTAACATATAATTCTAACTATTTCCTAAGATTTTCACCATATTCTAAAGATTTTAAGACAGATTTTCAATTCAATCCTGAAAAAACCGCAATAAAACTATTTTCAGCTCAAATACCAATTTAAATTATGACCTTCCCTATTTTATTGGAATTAATTCAAAAAATAAAGGATTAACTTAAATAAAGCATTATTGATAAATTAATGTATATGATGTTAATATTTACATAATAATAAATACATATTAAATTGTATTCTTGCCTTACTCCTATTTGCTTTTACGGCAATATTAACAACAATTATATATATTGATAACACAATACAATTTTAACAGGAATAATCACTTAGAGGAGGGGCCTAAATTAAAGTAACCGCAATAATACCTGCTTACAACGAAGAAAAAACCATTGGCAGCGTAGTTTTAGGCACTCGCCAGCACGTGCTAAGGGTAATCGTTGTAGACGATGGCAGCAGTGATAAAACTGCAGAAATAGCCAAGTTAGCCGGTGCGGAGGTGCTCATGCACCACCAAAACCTGGGTAAGGGGGCTGCACTTAAGACTGGTTTTCATGCAGCCCGGGATGCCGACATAATCCTCACCTTAGACTCTGATGGTCAGCACCAACCCCGTGAAATACCCCGCCTGTTAGAACCCATAATCAAAGGTGAAGCAGACGTGGTGAACGGCAGTCGCTACTTGAATGGTAATGGGAAAGAAACCCCTTCTTACCGTAGAGTAGGACAAAACGTCCTGGACACCGCCACTAACATTAGTGGGAAAAATTTAGATGTGACTGACAGTCAAAGCGGGTTCCGTGCCTTTGCAGGACACACATTACCAGTATTCCGTTTCCGCAGTACTGATTACACCATTGAAAGTGAAATGCTCATCGAGGCTGCCAAGGCTGGTTTGAGGATTAAGGAAGTGGAAATATCGGCCACCTATGGGGAAGAAAATTACCATAAACAGAATCCCATAAGGCATGGTGTGAGTGTTTTAGTGCGGGTACTGCAGGACATGGAATTCAACCGTCCTTTATACTATTTCACCCTCCCAGGTGTAGCACTCATGATACTCGGTATGATAAGTGGGGTATATTTCTTTGACAGATACCTGGATGGAACTTTAAATTTTTTTCCCACCATGGCCTCTGCACTCCTGATTATATTCAGTTCCTTTATGGCCTTCACTGGACTCATACTGCACACTGTTTCCCGGATGATTTTTAGGGCCATGGGAAAATAAGATGAATATTTTTTTTAATATTTTTTTAAAATAAATTAAGATTTTGGAGATATAGCGTTAATTTAAAGATTTATGAGTATATCTTAAATCTTTATAAATTATCTAAAAAATAAGCACTATTCAATGATTCTTACCTGAACGAAAAATAAAGAAGGAATTAAAGGTAGTAGGTCCTTTGAACTCTTTTTGCCACGGATTTCTGGTTATTGGGGTACCATAAATAATCAGCAGTAGCTGCAATGCGGAAAGTTTCCCATTTTAATGTATAATTACCTTCCCAGTCAGTTATGGTCCCGTCAATGGTGAAGTTACCCCCGAAATTTTTACCATCATTCTTAAAGTAGGTAACTCCGGTCCAGGCGGCGCAGGTCATGTTCATATAGCCGTTGAAGATGGTGTTGAACATAGTTCCCCTGACATCCTTGGTTAACAGGGAGTAAATTGTCCCGGGTGTGACCTTTATCTCTTCAATTCTGCCGGTACCATTAAGTCCCTCCGCAGTGTAGTCCAGGGGGCTCTCTGACTCTTCCGCACCAGATAGTTTTAAATAGAATTGGAAATCTTTTCCCTTTCCATTGATCTTGTAAAATCCGCCCAGGGATGAGGAGTTTGGGTCGTCTGGATGCGTAGGGGGGATCCACACTTTGGCGGTGTAATTGTAGGGGATCTGGTCAAATACCAGTCCGCTGATGAATCCATTGGAAACTTCCAGTACCGCAAGGGTTGATAAACCAACTACTAGTACCAGGGCAGTGATTAAAAATTTTTGATTCATTATAATCAGTTATCTTCTTTTTTTATAAAAATAATTCTTTCAGTTAATATAAATTCGGAATTTATGGAATTAAGCTATAGTTCTAATTGGAGTTAGTATAAGCTCAAAAGAAGTTAAAATAAATAAAAAAAGAGGGGAATTGTATTTTTTAGACAAGACTTGCTATAGCCCGACACAGTTCAGGAGGTCTGGTGACGGTGATGGTTACGCTTCCATCAGCGTTCACTACAATTACTTCTTCCTCATAGAGAGGTTCCTGCTCAGTGGTGTCAATGGACTGTATTTTAGCCAGTTCTTCAGGGGTGGTTGCCATAAATGCAACGCTGTCAGTGACGTTAGCTGGAAGTGCGAAGATAGTTAATGGGTTAAAGGTGACACTGGTAACCTGTGCACTGGAAGTTGGGTAACGAGTGTTAGACCAACCTTCAAATCCAATGTTAAGAGTTCCTTCTCCACCTGCTGGGGTGTTGAAGAGTCCTTTCCATGATTGTACCCTTATAGTTGTTCCTGCAGGTAATGGCTCGTTATTGTAGCCTAAAACCTGAGATAAATCCATGGTTAAGTTTCCATTGGGTTTTATAAATGTGTCCGCCCAGAACGTCATCTGGGTTCCGTTTTTATGGGTGGCATTGCCCACCATTTCCACGTGGGCCCAGGTGGTACCGTTGTTTATAATTGCAAGTTTAGTTCCCTTTTCTGATATTGCACTGGCATTATTATTACTAGAACTGGAAGTATTGTCACTACATCCGGAAACAGCCACAACCACTATGACTACTGCCAGGATGGCTAATAATCCTAATTTATTTTTCATTTCAAACCACATCCTTAGAGTATGGTAACAACTTTGTAGGTGACTACTGCACCGAAGACAAACAGTAGAGGTAATATAGCCACGTTGGAGCTGTTAATAAAATTGTTAATCTTGGCGTTTTTTGTGGCTTCGGAGCTTAAAATCTCCTTTAGAGCCAGAAATGCGATAAGTGCCACCACGGCAATCAAACTGTAGCCCATTATATCCGCAGAAGTCACTGCCGTGGTTGCAGTGGCCGCGGATGTTGCGGCAGTGGTGGTTGTAGTAGTGGTGGTTGTGGTAACAGTCGATATCATGTATATTCCTTCTTTTTTTATTACTATATATTTTTTTCCTTTCAATGGCAATATAAAGTTTGAATCTCAATAAACACCGAGAAATGCCATAAATTAGTCACTCTGTGTTTAATGTCATTAATCGGACAAAGTTATTATCTTTTTTAGTCTATAATTAAGCTTTACTGTTTTTTTTAGTGACACACATCACAAAAACAAGGCTAAGGTTAAAGTACTGCAAATAAGGGATATGAAGAAAAAATGAGGGAATATTAGGCTATTAAGGAATTAGAGGAGTGGATGGTGAAGAGATAAATAAAGGAATAAATGATGTCACTTAACACCCAATTTATCCTCAGGGGTGGAATTATCTTTACTTCACATTCAGCCACAGGTGCAATGATCGATAGGCCGTTGCATTATCTGGTAGCTTGTAGAGTAAGAACTCCATTTTCTTCTGGCCACTTGTGCCGGCGGTGAAGTTGTAGGGTATTTCCACTTTCTCCCCACTGGACAGAGTAAGGGTCTGGTTCTTTAGGGTGCTGTTATTCACCTTAATCACCAGGAGATAATCAGTAGTGGTGTATTCATGATTAACTACCCCCATAATCAGGGAACCATTCTGGCCGGTGGTTAGGTTGGTGGGATAGTTACTGGCCTTTCCATCCGGTCCCAGGATGTAAAATTCCGTGAATTTTTCGCCTTCTTTGGGTTTTACTATAACGTAAGCCGTGGTGGCAATGGCCAGCACTATGCTGATGATCAATATGATGGAGAGTATCCTTTCCGTCTGCGATTCTCCTTTAAATGACTCTCTGATATTTCTTGTAAATTCGCCAAAGGGTACGAAGAATTTTTCTTCATCGGGTAATTTCCTCCGTCTTAAAAAGGCGATGGTGGCCATGGCCAGGGTGAAAATGGTAAGACTTACCAGTATGGGGTCTAGTCGGATACCCCAGGGGGTGTAGTTGAGTGCCAGACCAATAAGGGGAGTAACAGCAATGCTCAGACCGAAACTTAACGCTGCCCTCTCAATACCATCCAGATCCCCCCATTTAGGGAATAGTGCAGCTATTAAGGAATAACCCGGAATGAACAGAACCAGTAAAACACCCAGTATGGTGCGGATAAAGGTCTTGTTGAGTGGGGGTATCAGTACAAAGGCCACAGTCAGTAGGGTGATAGCCGCCACTATGATTATATCCAGATAATGGTTGCGGGGCTTAAAACTTGGGGGTTCTTGGTGTATTTCCTTTTTATCCACAATCACTGTGGATTCTGATGTACCCAGAGTTTTAAGGAAGGCCAGTGGATCTTTTTTCTCCTTGACTTCTTTTTCCGGAGCTTCATCTATGTCAGGGGTTTGCTTCACAGTGGGGGTTTCCTTTTTTTCCCAGTATTCTTCAACGGGTTCTGGGACAGGTTCTTCAGGGGCTTCTTTAGTGGCAGCATCATCTTTATGGGTGACCTGCCATTTCCGGATAAACGCCCCGGCAGAAAGTAAAATTGAGGCCACGAACAGTACCTGCACTATAAATTTAGGTAGATTAGGTAATATTTCCACTCTCCAGGCCAGGAAAGATAGTATGAATAGAACAATAGCTATACTTGTGCTCCCTAAGAGGAGGTTCCGGGTATTGGTACGGGATTTATCCGGAAAGACGATGGTTAACCCGGCGTAACCCATGATAAAAAGTAAGAGTATAAAGAAGATTATGGAAGTGGAAGTGGTTTTAAGGGGGTTGAAATAGAGGAACAGTAATGAAATTCCAGTTAAGAAGAGGATCATGGCCATGTCCCAGTTTTTAAAGCCAGATTTCTTCTCTGGAGGTTCTTCTGCCCAGACTGGTTTATCCATTTCTGCTTCGTAGTCCAGATGGGATGTTTTGATGGATTCGTCTACTTTCAATGGGGCTACCCGAGATTCTTCTGAAGTATCTACCTTATCTTCTGATGGATATTCAGCTTCTTTTTGGAAATCCTCAACTCTCTCAAACTTTAAGGGTTTCCCCTTTTCTAATTCTTGATCTGGGGTTTCCCTAGTTTCATCCCAAGTGTAGTCTTCTTCAGTGAAGTGTTCATCTTCAGCAAGTCCATCTCTATCATATTCCTCTCCAATATGCTCTTCATTGTATCCTTCTTCAGGGTACTCCTCTTCATAGTAGTAATCTTCGTATTCATCAGCTTCTACATCTGCTTGTTGCCTCAGTAATGCGGCCCGTTCAATGGATTCCTCCAGAGTGAGCTGTCCCTCTTCAGGAGGTACTTCTTCTTCGTATTCGTACTCGGAACGCCGAACCATGGCTAATATGGAGAACAGAATGGCCAGAATGAAAAGTATAGAGTAGAGATAACTGTCGAGATATCCCCAGTTTAAACTGTTAAATATTAAAGGTAAAAACAGTACAAAAATAAGTCCCAGGACAAAACCCACTCCTGCACGCATTGTCCAGCCCATGCTCTCATCCTCAGGCCAGATTGCAGTTATGATGGCGTATCCTGGTAGGAATAACGCAAATATTGTGATTAATGTGGATAACTCTGATCCTTTCAACAGTCCGAGCCAGTTCAATATTAGAACCGCCCCGCTGATGGTGATAACTAGTAGAAGGTCTTTCTGTGATGAGAGTTTCATAAACAGTTGTTGGATGAAGAGGTATAAAATACTTAGTAAATGGCTGGGGTCTAATCAAATTATATCCGTTTTTATAACTACCCCATGAAATTGAAACTGAAGTACCGGGGAATATTAAACTGAAAATATTTATCCAAAAAATACTGAGAAATATTTATCATAGGATTACAACCCGTAACTTTTGACTATATTTATGGAGAAACTGGAATATGTTTAATTACAAAGCATTTGGACTGGAAATCTCATCAGAAATTGAACTTCCGGGAATGACCGAAGGTCTTGATAACCCTGACGTGAAGATCATCCAGGGTGAGGTGGATCCGTTCCAGGTATGCAAGGCCGAGGTAGAAGGACCCAATTATCTGGTTAAGGGAGAGGATGTATACCTTTGGTGGGATGAGATTGGAAAAGCAAAGATCAATAAGGGTGAACTGATTATTGTAGAGTCGGATAAAGACATAGAAAGTTCAGATGAACTCAACATAATCCCCTTTCTCTTAGGGCCAGTTATGGCACTTCTACTGCACCAGCGCGGATTTTTAGTCCTGCATGGCAGTGCAGTGAACACTGGTACTGGTGCAGTTGCCTTCCTGGGTCACAGGGGTAATGGTAAATCCACTACTGCCATCCACCTCTACGTGGAAGGATACCCCCTGGTGGCCGATGACATTTTGGCCATAAAATTTGATGATGAAGGTTTTCCAGTTGTTTATCCCGGTTATCCCCATGTGCGTTTATCTGATGAAGCCTATAACCAGGTGAAGAACCACACTGATATTTTAACTCCTATTCGGACTCTAGCAAGGAAAGTATTCTGTGATGCTTCCTACCAGTTTTCCACAGAACCAGTGAGACTTGAAAAGATCTATGTTATACAAAAGATGCAGCCAGAGCAGGAAACCGACACTGGTATTTCAGTTCTTAAATCCCAGGAAAACCTGATAGACCTCATCCGTCACTCTGTGGCCAACCGCATATTCCAGCACACGACTCAGAAGGAGAACCTGATAAACTGCGCCCAACTGGTGAATAACGTGGAGGTGAAGAGGTTGGATATTGTCCATTCCTTTACTGATATTCAGGATATGGTGCGGGTGGTGGAAGAGGACTTTGAGATATAAATCATCCCTTAATTTCTTCAAGATTTACCTTTTCCTTCGTTAAACAATATGGTTTTTGCAAATATTTTTTGTTACGAAAAGTGAACATTTTTCCTGAAAAATCTGTAAAAAATTCTGATTAAATTACCTTATTTATGTTTATAATCTTTTTAATTCATTATTAATATTTTTAAAATAATATTCAATCTATTTAAATAATTTGCACCTTTTAAACGCTGAAATTTCACTTTTTTGTGATAATCTTCACACAGTTTAGTGACCTTAGTCACTAAAATGTTTTTAAATTATATCCGATTGTGAAGCCACGGTATGGTATAGAGAAGTAATTTAATGTAGGTGAAAAAAGATGAAACAACACCAAAACCTGCAAATGAAACTCACTTTCATTGTATTCACCGTTCTGGTTTCAGTGGTACTAAGTGGAGCCGCTTCAGCTGCTCTGGTTTTACCAGAACAAAGTTACACCAGTGCATACGTGGTTGAAACTGGGTATTCTTTCACCGGACCTAATTCTATACAAGATGCAGTAGATAACTACGAAACCAATGATGGATACCAAGTGGCACTTGAACCAGGAAACCATGATGAACAGATAGTCGTCAACAAAAACCTCAACTTAACTGGCATGGGAGCCAATCCCGAAGACACTGTAATTCAAGCTACCAGTGATGGTGCAACAGTAACCATAGCACCAGGAGTAGCGGTGGTCCTTGAAAATCTCTCCATCTGGAACTATGGCAGTGGACAGGCCATAGTAAACAATGGCCAGTTAACCCTTATCAACTGCCTAGTAAACGGTAACTTCGTGGCTAATGAAGTCATGGGAGCTGCTGCAGGGGGAACAACTGAAGTCACTGAAACCCCTGGGGAAACTACCCTGGCCACAACTGAAACCATGCTGGTACCCAGTGCAGATGGAACTACCGATACTACTGGAAGTAATGTTGTGGGTGAAACTGCCTTAACCAGTACTGAAAACACGATCTCTACCAGCACCGAAGGAACTACTCCCTCTGATGACCCTGGAATACCCTTAGGTTCACTAGCCTCTGGGATGTTAATGGTCATGGGTGGAACTGTAGTTTCTGGTAGGAAACATCCTTAAAGGGTGTTTCCATTCATTTTATGCTCTTTTTAATTTCATTCTCATGATTACGGTTTTTAAAATGTTTTATTTTCGCCTGTATCGTTCGAAGTTACTATTTTTTGATACAGGCGTTTTTTATCGCTGAGATATCTTTTACAAGTATTTTTTTCAGATAGGCTTTTTTTCACAAAATATATATTGATAGGAAGATTAAATGATAAGTGTCTAACGGATTTAATGAAGCCTTTTCAGGGATAAATTCCATTTATCTATCTAAATTCAAGGTTCAATCTTCATTGTTTCCGGATAATCGTTCAAAATCACTTGGAGATATTTATAATGGAATTATCAGGTTCTACTAAAGTAACAGTGAATAAAGACTATGTTTACTGCAATGTGGAGGATGAAATGGTTCTTCTGGGAATGGAAGACGGTATTTACTATGGTCTCAATCAGGTAGGTGCCTTCATCTGGGAAACTATAAAGGAACCGATAACCATTGACCAGATTAGGGATGCAATCCTGGCTGAATATGATGTGGAAAAGGAAGAATGTGAACGAGATTTATTTGAATTACTGGATGAAATGACGGAAAAAGGGCTGGTTGAAGTCCTGGATGATGATTAATGTTTTAAAAGTTATTCATAGGTCAAATTTTAATAAATAAGGATTAGAATGATCAATCTAACTATTTTTAATATCATCTAGATTTCGATAGTTTCCATTTAATAAAAAAATTAATTTTCATATATGGGTACGGCTATGAGTGGAATAACTGGAATTTTCAGACGAGATGGGCAGGATGTGGATCCCGCAGACATCAAGAAGATGAATGACAAAATAGCCCACCGGGGACCAGATGGATCCCGGGTATGGTGCGAAGGACCAGTAGCCTTCGGCCATCAGATGCTCCACACAACCCAGGAATCCCTCCATGAAATACTTCCATTTGAAGATGAAGAATCAGGACTGGTCATAACCGCAGATGCCAGGATAGACAACCGCAAAGACCTTGCACCTCAACTTGGAATTGAAGATAATGAACACGTATCAGACAGTTACTTCATTCTCAAGGCTTATGAGAAATGGGGTGAAAAGTGTCCCGAGGAGCTTTTAGGGGATTTTGCCTTTGCTATTTGGGATAAAATGAAAGAAAAGGTATTTTGTACTCGTGATCATGTAGGTGTGAAACCTTTTTATTATTATTTAACTGATGAATTGTTTATTTTTTCTACAGAGATAAAGGCCTTATTTGAAAGTCATAATCTTTCTAGAAATCTAAACAAACTTAAATTAGCATATTACTTATCCAGTGTTTATACAGATAGATCTTTAACATTTTATGAAAATATTTATCCTTTAACAGCTGCATTTTCTTTAATTATAAATAAAAATACTGAGTCATTGGAAAAGTATTGGGATATTGATCCTAATTCAAGTTTAATATTGAATTCTGAAGAAGATTATAAAAATGCTTTCCGAAATATCTTTGCTGAATCAATAAAATGTCGTTTACGTAGTGCGTACCCAATAGGATTTGAATTAAGTGGAGGATTAGATTCATCTTCAATTGTATGTATGGCTAAAAATATTATAAAAAAAAATAGTTCAATCCAGAAAGAAATTAATGCTTATTCAATGATTTTTAAAATGATTCCAGAGACTGATGAAAGCTTTTATATTAAAAAAGTTGTGGATAGTGGAGGCATAAATCCAAATCTTATTAATAGTGATAACATCAGCCCTTTGGACAATATAAGTTCTATATTATGGCATCAAGATCAACCTTTTTATACTGTAAATATTTCAATTCTATGGAATATGTATCAAAAAATGCAAAAGGACAATATTAGAATAGTTTTAAGTGGAAATGGGGGTGATGAAGTTATTTCATATGGAAATAACTATTTTAGAGATCTTGCAGTTAGTCTTAAATGGAAAACACTTTTAAATGAAATAATAAGTTTATCAAATAATATCAATATTAAATCATCTAATTTATTTTATAGATTAGTTTTCATTCCTTTAATACCACAATTTATAAAAAAATATATTAAATCTGGTAAAAATAAACCAGATTTAATCTTAAATGATGAATTGCTTAATGAATTAGGTGGGGAAGACCATATCAAAAATCTTGAGTTTAATCTAATAGCAGCCAAAGCTAAAAGTGCTCGTAAACATCATCATTTTATGATTAGTCAACTTTCACATCAGTACAATTTAGAAATGAAAGATAGAACTGTTGCTGCATTTAAAATTGAACCTAGATTTCCCTTTTTTGATAAAAGAATGATTGAATTTTGTTTTGCTATTCCAACTGATATGAAATTTAGATATGGGTGGAATAGATACATTCAAAGAATTTCAATGGATAATATTGTTCCTAAAGACATACAGTGGAGAGTAGGGAAAAATTATTTTAATCCTGTACTTGAGAAGAATCTTATATTTCATGAAAAAAAAAATCTAGAGCGGATTTTTTCAGTTAATAATAATCTGTTAGAAAATTATCTTGATTTAAATAGAATCAATGAAATTTATCAAGATTATAAAATGGCAGATTATGATGAAATAAATAAAATTTGGTTGGTTACTATTTTATATTTATGGATTAAAAGAAATTTTCCATTACATTAAGTTTGTACTGGAAAAATGAAATAATTTTAAGAAAATTAATTATTAAAATAAATAGAGTAATGACCTATTATGATGGGTATGGAGTATTTGACGGCCCATCACTGTCGGGTTTAAAAGCACCACCACCTTGTGTGATAGTTTTTAAATCTCCGTGATCTTTTAACATTGGCTTTTTGTAATCCTTTTTTTGTTTCATAACAATCCATCTCACTATAAATCTGATAATTTGATTTTAAATAATATTATATAAAAATGGTTTGAAACCATTAATATATAATAATTTTTAAATAGTACTCCTAGTCATGTATGTTGTTTGTGCGTCGTTGTTATAGTTGCTGTCGCTTTCTATTAGGGCTGTTTTTCTTGCGGTGTTTATTATTGTTCCGGTTCCAGTTATTTGTGCGTTTATGATTAGTGTTTTAGTTGTTCCACTGTTTATGGTTCCAATTTTCCATATTCCTGCCTCGTTTCCAGTGGTGTTTGGGTTGTAAGTTCCTTCTGAATTGTCTGAGATCCATTTCACGCCTGAGGGTAGTATGTCAGTTATTTGTACTCCTGTGGCGTTGCTGGGGCCGTTGTTTTTTACTGTTATTGTGTAGGTTACTTGTGATCCTTCTTGGGTATATGTTTGAGTTACTTGAATGTCTGCGGAAGGTGGACTTTCTATTGCGCAGTTTATGTTTTGGTCATTGTTACGGTTGACATCAGTCTGGTCCACACTTTTTAGATTTGCTATTGTGGTTAGGTTTGGTGTTCTATTACCTACATCTGTTACTAATAAAGTGATATAGGCTGTGACTGACCCTCCTTTAGGCATGTATCCAACATACCATGTTATGATGCCTCTGTCATTAATGCTGTCGTAAGTGTATTCAAATGTTCCTATATTTCCAATGTTACATCCGATGTATTCAAAGCCGTTTGGAATAATGTATTCTAATATTACTCCGGTTGCTTCGTCACGTGTTAATGAATTAACAGCAGTAAGCATAAATACTGGTGAATTTCCTACAACATACTTATATTTATAATCACCTGATTGTAGGTAGTACCATGGGGTATTGTAAACAGCAATATTGACATTTTTAGAATAGATTCCAGAAATAGTCATGTATGTTGTTTGTGCGTCGTTGTTATAGTTGCTGTCGCTTTCTATTAGGGCTGTTTTTCTTGCGGTGTTTATTATTGTTCCGGTTCCAGTTATTTGTGCGTTTATGATTAGTGTTTTAGTTGTTCCACTGTTTATGGTTCCAATTTTCCATATTCCTGCCTCGTTTCCAGTGGTGTTTGGGTTGTAAGTTCCTTCTGAATTGTCTGAGATCCATTTCACGCCTGAGGGTAGTATGTCAGTTATTTGTACTCCTGTGGCGTTGCTGGGGCCGTTGTTTTTTACTGTTATTGTGTAGGTTACTTGTGATCCTTCTTGGGTATATGTTTGAGTTACTTGAATGTCTGCGGAAGGTGGACTTTCTATTGCGCAGTTTATGTTTTGGTCATTGTTACGGTTGACATCAGTCTGGTCCACACTTTTTAGATTTGCTATTGTGGTTAGGTTTGGTGTTCTATTACCTACATCTGTTACTAATAAAGTGATATAGGCTGTGACTGACCCTCCTTTAGGCATGTATCCAACATACCATGTTATGATGCCTCTGTCATTAATGCTGTCGTAAGTGTATTCAAATGTTCCTATATTTCCAATGTTACATCCGATGTATTCAAAGCCGTTTGGAATAATGTATTCTAATATTACTCCGGTTGCTTCGTCACGTGTTAATGAATTAACAGCAGTAAGCATAAATACTGGTGAATTTCCTACAACATACTTATACTTATAATTCTGGTCAATATCTAGATAGTACCATGGGGTATTGTAAACAGCAATATTAACACCAGGAATGTAAAAACTTTTGGTGGTAATTTCTGGGGTATTAGGGTCATATTCTGTTTGACTAGTTTTTTCAGCAGTATTTGTAACAGTAGTCTGAGGAGTAGCAGTTCCAGTTATAGTTAGTGTTGCAGATGCACCATCTAATAATTCAGGTATGGTCCAAACTCCAGTATTAGAGTCATATGTTCCTATACTTGGAGTTATAGTTACTCCGGTTAATCCAGAGGGTATTAAGTCAGTTATTTTTATGTTAGTTGCTGTGTCGGGTCCGTTGTTGGTAGCGGTGACCACGAAGTTCACCACGTTGCCCTGGTAATTTCCAGTCTGGCTGAGAGTCACGTCAGCCATTTTAGTGTAAACCGGAATACTGGTACTATCTCCCGGTGCAGGGTTGTATTCAGTCTGGAAGATTTCAGTTGCACGGTTGGTTATGCTGGTTCCAGCCATGCTGGTCCCTGCTTTACCAGTTATAGTTAAAGTGGCACTGGTGAATTTTTCTAGGAAAGGAATGGTCCAGATTCCAGTGTTAGAATCATAGGTTCCAACAGAAGGAGTAACCGTAACACCTGTAAGTCCAGCTGGAACTATGTCCCGGATCTGGATGTTAGTAGCATCATCCGGTCCACTGCAGTAAGCGTTAACCACAAAGGTCACATCATCGCCCACATTCACATTAACTGTACCGGAACTTTGACCATTCACAGTCTGGGTGATTATTGGGTCAGAGAGTTTGGTGTAAACCGCGGTACTGGTGCTAGCTGCTGATGGGTTATATTCAGTTTGACTGGTTCGGTTAGCGTAGTTGGTGGTGGTTAATCCGGCCATTGCTGCGGTGACTTTACCAGTTATGGTTAATATGGTGGTTGCACCACTATTTAAGATTCCAATGTTCCACAGTCCAGTGGATGGATTGTAAGTTCCAGTTCCAGTAATAGTGTAAGATAAGTCTGTTAATCCGCTTGGGATAAGGTCAGTTATCTGCAGGTTGGTAGCTGCATCCACTCCATTATTTACGGCAGTAATAATGTAAGTAACAGTGTCGTTTACATTAACGGTGGCACTGCTTCCACCATTGACAGTTTGATTCACCGTAACATCTGCTATTTTAGTGTAAACTCCAGCAGTAGTAGTTGTAGGTAGGTTGTTGTACTGTTCCTGGGAAGTTCTGGTGGCAGTGTTGGCAGTGGTTAATCCAGCCATTGCAGTGGTTGCTGTTCCAGTAATGGTTAAAGTTGCACTGGCACCATTATTCAGTGTGGGTATGGTCCAGATGCCATTGTAGTAGGTTCCCACTGACGGAGTCACGGTGACTCCACTTAGACCTGCGGGTATTATATCACTTATTAATATTCCCGTAGCTGTGCTTGGACCTTTGTTGGTGGCGGTCACAGTGTAAGTTACAGTGTCACCCACATTCACTGGGTTGTTGGCAGTCTGGGTTAACTCTACATTGGCGGTTGCTGCAGTGTTTATTATGGAAAATGCAGAAACGGTTAGGGGTAAAACATTTCGGGCTACCATGTTCTGTTTCCGGACACTGGCGTACTGGTCATCGTATAACAGGTTACCGTAATTTCCACTGACATAGGCAGTCACCACAGAGTTACTGTCATTACCCAGGGTTAAAACTGTGGAAACTCGACCATTAGCGTCAGTAGTTCCTGAAGTACGGCTTAAACTTCCACTGGTTCTTTGGAAATTGACGGTAACACCAGATAAGGGGTTGCCATTTATATCCCGAACTGTTGCAGTTATGGTGACAGGTTGGCCGTTGGCTACGGTGGTTGTCTCTGGAGTTACAGTTACACTGTTAGGATAATGAGGTATACTTGCTGCGTTAACTTGATTAATAATATTCCATGCTCTGTCTCTGACAGTGGTGTCATCCCTCCACCCCCTAATCACACCATCCCTAGGGGCAGTCATGTACTGGTAGTAAGTACCTACAGGGGCAGATGAATTGTATTTTCCATAGTGTACAGAAGTGAAATACCAGATTGCGCACTGTATTGCAGCTGCTTCATTATCAGAAGAAGGATTGTAATTATTCAATATGTAACTTACTTTATCCCATTCCACTTCACTAGGCAAGTCCCCGGCAGTTCCGGGAAGGGGTCCGTTAACCAGTAATGTGTCGTCGATGCTGATGGGGGTGAAAAGGTCAATACAGTAAGCCACATAGTTCACGCCATCAACTCTAACGTTAATAACACCAGCGAATCCGTCTTTATTCTGTCCCTGAATGTAAACAGATTGCCCGTTACCAGTACTTCTTAAAGTTGCAGTTTTAGGAGTTAACTGGAAGTTCTGTGTGGCGTATTTGTTAGGGTCGGTGGGGTAGTTAGGTCCGTTGTTGACAGTTACACTACGGGAAATGGGGGTACATCCCATGTAACTGGCAATAACATTAAAAGTAGTATCGGTACTGTAAAAATTCATGAAATAATATCCATTGGCATCAGTGGTGGTACTGGCTAGAACTCTTCCAGTTGTTGAGTTCACAATTACAGTGGCACCTTCCAGTGGTCTTACATGACCGTATTCATTCACGGTTACGGTACCGTTGATGATTGGATCTGAACCTGTGCAGTCACTGGTTAGATCGATAGACGTGTTGTTGGTGTTTCCAGTTCCGTTTATAGCAGCTGCGGATGTGCTTACGATGGTAAGGACAAATGCAAATGCTAATATCAAGATTATTGCATTTTTTTTGAGTTTAATTTCCAATTCCCCCAAGTATTTTAAGATTAAACCTTGTTTTGAGAATCATATTGCTCTTTTTGACTCGCTCAATTTCGTTGTCTTCGGTGAGCAATATAATCTCTTGATAATAATATTCTGTTTCATAATTCTATGTGACAGTTGATATATAAAGGTTCCTAAAACCCCCTATAAGTGTGTGAAGCTTGTCACAAACTCTTTATAAGTATGTGATATGACTCACAAAAATGCTAAAATAAATCAGTGAACAATATGATCTTTTGAGGCAAATATTTTCAATGAAAATAATTTAGTGATAAATATATATAAAAATTCGTTTTTAGCTTATAACTATGTGACACAAGTCACAAAGAATGTATAGGGACATTATTATTATACAGGGTTGTAATGGTAGAATATTTTTTTTGTGAACACAGTCACACTATGGAGTTTAAAGGATTCTTGATATTATTATACCTATAATAAAATAGACTTTAGTAACATAGATCCATACGAGAGTGAATATGAGAATTATCAAAAGCTTCCTACAACTACCTAACCGGGAGAAACTGGTTGCCATTGAATCCCTATTATGGGTAATATGGATCAGGATCATGATCTGGGTGTTACCATTTGCTTCAGTTCAAAGAAGAGTCCAGAAAAGAGGTGGTAACCTTCATTCAATCCCTAAAATATCCATTCACCGACTGAGAACCATGATCATGGTGGCAGCTAGATACGTGCCCCGGGCCACCTGTCTGGTGCAGGCCCTATCTGGGTATATCCTATTTTCCAAGTACGGTTACCATCCTACCATCAAAATCGGTGTTTTAACCGATAATGGAGAATTCGAAGCACACGCCTGGTTAGAACAGGATGAAAAGGTAGTACTAGGGGAATCAGAGAAAGACTTTCAGACTATACTGGGTATTGATTAAAAATTAGGATGATTTTGAAATACTGGAACCTTCTAGAGTGGGTATTAGGAAATGAAATTAGGAATGCTAGGAACTAATATAGGTGTTTCATGTTAAAAATAGGTGATTTTGAAGACAGCCTCCTGGGTAAGTTCTCTAAAAATTTAACCAGTCTAATGCCACGTAAAGTTGCTCTGACCCTGACTTTAATGGTTCTGTTGAGTCTTAACGAGGCAATCAGTCTCCTCATCCTAGTTCCCTTGTTGGGATTGGTGGGCTTGGATGTGGGTCAGGGATCCCTGGGACAGATTGAGGGGTGGGTATCTTCCTTCTTCGCATATTTAGGTTTGCAGCCCACACTGGTATTGATCCTGTTCATCTATGTAGTTGTGATCAGTGTCAGTGCCATTTTAACCAGATACCAGACTCTCCAGACATCCCAGATCCAGTACCAGTTTGCCAACCACCTCCGGCAGCGACTCTACAATGCCATCACCAACTCCAACTGGTTGTTTTTTTCACGTGTAAAATCATCCAGCCTGGCCCATGCACTCACCAATGAAATCGACCGGATAAGCACTGGAACTGGACAGTTCTTAACCTTCATTGCCAGCATCATGATCCTGGTGGTTTACATCATCTTCGCCCTGGAACTGGCCGGTCTTTTCACCGGGGTGATATTTGCAGTGGGAATAATTATCTTACTAATTTTAAGGAGAAGAGCTAGCAGGTCCAGGACCAGTGGTGAGGACATAACCACCACCACCCGGGATTTATACTATTCCATCCTCCAGCACCTGGATGGGATGAAGACCATAAAAAGCTTTGGAATGCAGGATGAGAACAAAAAAGTCTTTAAAAAACAGTCCAACCAGGTGGCCAGAAACTACCTTCAAGCCATAAGGAGTTATGCTGATGTGAAATTACTTTTTGATGTGGGAACGGTAATTGTCCTGGCCTTCATGGTGTTCATCCTCATTGAAGTTGTGAAGCTGCCCACTGCTAGTCTTTTTTTATTGATTTATCTATTTGTACGGATGATTCCTCAGTTTTCAACAGTTCAGAGGGCTTACCAGTACTTCATCAACATGTTACCTGCATTCGGAAATGTATACAGTCTCGAAGAGCAGTTTTTAGGTAACTCTGAGTCTGAGGAAAGAGATAATGGATCGGTTGAGTTAAAGGAGTCCATTAAATTGGAAAATGTATCATTTTCCTATGGGGATGAAAATCACTTTACCATAGATAATATGAACCTGGAAATACCAGCCGGTAAGACCCTTGCCCTTGCCGGACCATCCGGGGCGGGTAAAAGTACAGTGGCGGATCTGGTGATGGGACTCATCAGCCCGGACCAGGGAAAGGTAACTGTGGATGGCAAACCAGTTACCGGTAGTACTGTTGCGTCCTGGAGAAATGGTATTGGCTATGTGGCTCAGGAAACGTTCCTCTTTAACGAAACCATCCGGTTTAATTTAAAACTTGCCAGTCCAGATGCCAGTGAAGATGATATAATGGAAGCTTTAAAGATGGCTGCAGCGTACGGTTTTGTCATTAAACTTCCTGAAGGTATGGACACTGTAATTGGTGATCGGGGTGTTAGATTATCTGGGGGAGAAAGACAACGATTGGCCTTAGCTAGAGCACTTTTAAGGAAACCTTCACTCTTGATTATGGATGAAGCCACCAGTAACCTTGATTCGGAGAATGAACAGAAAATATTAAAGGCCATTGATGATATTCACGGGGAAATTACCATTCTCATGATAGCCCACCGAATTTCTACCATTAAAAATGCTGATCAGATTTACCTTGTGAGCCATGGGAAGATTCAGGAATCTGGAAGTTGGGATGAATTATTAGAAAAAGAAGAAGGATGGTTGGGCAGTACCTGTGAAATGCAGGAGCCTGATAATTAGTATTGTCCTTTTGCGGATAAGATTTTAACCTCAAATTTAGCAATTTGTTTATTTGGGTCTTCAAATCTAGCATAAAAGTAAGATTTTCCATTAGCGGGTATGTTTTGAGGTTTCAAGTTGGGTGTATCATTCACTGCAAATACTGTGCCATTAACATAATATGTTGTGATTTGTATTTTAGGATCCAAAGCTTCGAAGGAGTTTTTATTTGAAATGGATCCGCTGACATAGTATATGGATTCATTTTCTTCGCTTCTATTTCCAACTGTGCTGTCGGAAATTTTGAGTGAATCTAAGGATAATTTCTTTTCACCCCATGTATTGTTGGATTTAGTGTTATCAACGCATCCAGAACTAAATATTATTCCTAACATAAATGTTATAATGATTATATTAAAGATTTTGTTCATTTGCATGATAATTCCTCTTAGTCATGCATTATTAATTCACAGTTAAATAAATTTACCGAGAAAAAAATATGACAATGTGAGCCTATGGATGAATTAATAAATTTTAGACCTGAAGAAGAATTACTTCTAAATTGTTGCAGAACCCATTTAGAAGAAAAGAATAAACGGAAAATAAAATCATTAATTAATACTAATATTAATTGGGATTACTTATTAGAACTTGCTTCAATGCATAGATTGATTCCACTTTTATACTGGCACTTGAAGTCATTTGATCTAAATGTTGAATCTCATTTATTAAAGATGTTAAAAACTTCATTTGAAATGAATACTAATAAAAACCTTTTATTTTTAGGAGAACTATTCAAAATCATTGAGGCAGCCAAAATAAACAAAATAAATATTATTCCATTTAAAGGTCCTATTCTTGCTATTTTAGTTTATAATAACTTAAGTTTACGTCAATTTGATGATTTGGATTTTTTTGTACATCAAAATGAGGTTAGAGCAACAAAAAAGATCATTAATTCTTCTGGATACGTGTCTAAATTGGATTTAACCAAAAATGAAGAAAAATTTTACATAAAAACACAACGAGAACTTAAATTTTACAATCCTAAGAAAAAGATAAACATTGAACTTCATTGGAGGTTAATTGGTCTAAGCTTTTTCTTTAAGAATGATATTTTTAGGAATCCTGCTTCTCATATTCTAAAGATACAGAATAAGGAAGTTTCAATTTTAGACAATGAACTAATGTTTATACTTTTATGTGTTCATGTTGCAGGCCATCGTTGGGAGCGTTTGAATTGGTTATGTGACATATCGGAAATGGTAAAATCTCAAGATTTAAAATGGGATTTGATTTTCTCAAAAGCAGAAAAATTAGGAGTTAAAAGGATTTTAATATTAAACTTACTTCTTGCTAATGACCTGTTGGGTATGGAAATTCCGGATTATATAAAACACAATATTAATTTAAACACCAAATTAAATGGGATAATCTTCCAAATTAAGCAATCAATTTTTCGCAACGAAAAAAATCTCTATTCTAAAGCCACTTTACGTTTAAAAATCAGGGAAAGAAATATTGATAAAATTATGGATTTTTTCAGAATAATATTCCTGCCTACCCACAAAGAATATGTATCATTAAAGATTCCTATAAGTTTATTTCCGCTTTATTATTTATATCGGTTTTTTAAAGTAATAAAAGACTATTGATTATAATTTTTAGACTTTAATGAGTATGGTGATAAAATGAAAAAAATAGCTATCTTTGCTGGTTATTATTTACCGACTATTGGTGGATATACTAAGAATATTCATGAAATAGCCAGAAGACTTGCAATTAGAGGATATCAAGTGGATGTTTTCACCTGCAATACTGAAGATTCGTCATGTTATGAAGAACTGGATGATGTCAAGATATTTAGAATGCCTGCTTGGAACATATTAGGTGGTAACTACCCATTTCCTAAACCATCCATAACTACCTTTAAAATTTTATATAATGTTTTTAGAACTAATTATGACATATTCAATATCCAAACCCGCTTCTTTTTGGTTTGTGCTATAGGGTGGTTATTATCTGTGATAAAACGCTGCCCTCTTATTTATATGGAGAGAGGATCTGTCCATAGTGTTGTAAACAGCTCGTTAGTTAACATATTAAGTATAATATATGATCATACTATGGGGTTTTTAATAACGAAAAAGGCCAGCGTAAATATGGGAGTATCCAAATCATCGGTTAGATTCATTAAACATCTAGGAGCAAAAAATCCATTTGTAATGCATAATGGAATTGACATGGTTCCATTTCGATTAGATATGGAATTACCTCAACAGGATTATGTGGTCATAACATTTATTGGTCGATTAATATATGCAAAAGGAGTTCAAGATTTGGTCTTAGCACTTGAAAATGTTGAATTTAACTATAAATTATTGGTTGTTGGTGATGGTTCTTTTAAAGTACATTTAGAAGACATGGTAAAGGAACATTTATCTGGAAATAATAATGTTGAGTTTCTAGGGTATAAATCCGGTTCAGATATTCCAAAAATATTAAAAAGAACAGATATTTTTGTGAATCCTTCCTATTCTGAGGGTTTACCTACTTCCGTTATGGAAGCATGTGCTGCAGGGTGTGCAAACATTGCTACTGATGTAGGGGGGACTAATGAGATTATAATTGACGGAATTAATGGATTTTTATACGAACCACATGATATAAATCAATTACGGGAAAAACTCAATTTACTAATAAAAAATCCTAAACTAAGAGATGAATTAGGTAAAAAAGCTCGTGCATATGTAGAGAATGAATTTTCATGGGAAGATATAACTGAAAGATGGGTTAATCTAATAGAAACGTTGTAACTGTAATCCTTAATGTTTAGAAGTATTGTGTCAATTATTTCATATAATAAGTTTAATGAGGATTTTATATGGGAAACATCCAAAAATTCATTAATTTAAGAAAATGTATGCAAAATCAATGGCTGAATAGGTCTGAAATCGAAAAATTACAGTTCAAAATGCTTAAAAATATTTTAAATCACTCTTACAAAAAATATTCCGTTATATCATCAGAAATTTAAATCAGTAGGTTTATATCCGGACGATATTAAATCATTAGAAGACATTAAAAAAATCCCAATTACTACAAAACAAGAAATCAAAGATAATATATCCCCGAACACTATTAGTAGGGGAGTTGATATATCAAAATGTTGGAAACCTCATACCAGGGGTTCTACAGGTAAGCCATTAACCATGGTTTACTGTTCAAAGGATGAAGATTACCGGAAAGCCATAGCTATACAACTGAAAATTAAAAATGTAAAACCGATGATTTTATCAATAAACGTTATTATTTTGTTGAGAAAGTACAAATAAATATTAGAGTGATAACAATATTTATTTTGAATTAGATGATGAAATTTCAATAAACTTATCATGAAAATCAAATCTGTAGAATCAAAGATAGTATCAGGTGGAATAATTGAAGATATTAGTCTGCACATCCGAATATTTCCCCAAAGGTTCTGGAATTGCTAACGTGGCCTACAATGTAGTTGAGCAGTTGAAAAAAAAAGGAATAACTTGTGAAGTCTGCTCTCCTATTGGGCCGGATATAAAAATCGGATCGGAAATTAAGTATGGTCGTTTGAGTCTTCTAAGATTTTGGAATAAAGTTGCTAAATATTTTAAGGATCAAGCAGATTATGATTTGGTTTGGTTGCATAATCCTCTTTTCATAAACAAAATTCCATTTAACAAATGCTTAGTTACTGTTCACTCAACTCCTCACGTAGCCAAAACGATATATCCTTTACATATTCATGCTTACAAAAAAATTTCATCTTACATCGATGAGCATTGTTTAAAAAATTTCAATAAAGAAACTAAATTTACAGCTGTTGATCTGTCTGTTCTTAGTCAAATGGTAAAGTTAGGGATTCCTAAAGAAAACATAAAATACATACCGAATGGTGTTGATGTTGATTTATTCAATGTTCGTAATGGGAAAAAATCATTTAGGCAGAAGATGGGAATCCAAGAGGAAGATATTATCCTATTGAGTTATAGTCGAATTTCAGATGTAAAAAGACCATTAAAATTGATTGAATTATTTTCAGAGATTTGTGAAAAGATAAGTAATATTACTTTAATTTTCGCGGGAGATGGTGAACTTTTATTTAAGGCTAAAAAATTAGCTAAAAATAAAAATTTGAAGAATATCAAATTTTTAGGTTATATTGATCATAAAAAAGTTGCTCCTACACTTCTAGCCTCATCTGATTATTATATTTTGATTTCTAAATACGAAGGTCAGCCTTTAACTCTTTTAGAAGCGATGGCATCAGGTTTAAAATGTATAGTTTCAGATTTATCAAATTTAAAGATGATTATTGATAATGCTAATTGTGGAATTGCTGTGGATGTTAACAAAGACAATGCATCAGACGAAATGCTCAAATACCTGAAATCAGATAATTCGAATCATAAAATCAATGCCCGGAGATATGCCGTTAAAAATTTTAATTGGGAAATTATAGCTGATCAGTACTTAAATGAATTCAAAAAAAGCTAAATATGAATCTATAGAATAGCGTAATAGGTATAATTATGAAAATATTAATGATTACAATGAATACTAGTGGAGGGATGATTCATTATGTTTCTCAAATGGCAAATTCATTGTCGCAAAATGAAAAAGTATCCGTAATCGCTCCGTTGCATGTAAATAAAAAGAATTTTTGTCAAAAAGTTAATTTAATAGAATTAAATGTAGGGAACATAATTAAGAATTTTTTTATTAGCACATTGATTTTTGCACGATCTTTAAAATTTTTAAAGACGATTTATAATGAAAATCCAGATATAATCCATTTTAACGAACCTCATCCATGGATACTTCTCTTTTTACCATTTTTGAGAAGATTTAAAATAGTAACAATGATACATGATGTGAATCCACATACGGGGAGTAGGACATGGGATCAGATTATTTCAAAAAAATTATTTATTAAATTTTCTGATGCAATAATTGTTCATGGAGAATACGCCAAAAAAATAATAAATAATAATAAATGTTATCAAATACCAATTGGTGATTTTTCTTTTTTTTTAAATTACAAAAAAGAAAAAATCGAAGAAGAAGATAATACATTACTGTTTTTTGGGAGAATAGAAGAATATAAAGGTTTAGAATATCTAATAACTGCAGTAAACGAGGTTTCAAGACATTATCCCAATGTTAAGTTAATAATAGCCGGAGCAGGAAATTTCGAGAAGTATCGTCAACTGTTAGGGAAAAAAATAAATTTTGAGGTGCATAATAGATTTATTACAGATGATGAAGTACCGATCTTTTTTCAAAGGGCGAAAATTGTAATTTTACCACATATTGAATGTACGCAAACTGGAATTATTCCTATTGCGTATGCATTTAAAAAACCTGTAATCACTACTAATGTTGGAAGTATACCGGAACTAGTTGATGATGGCAAAACAGGTTTTATTGTACCTCCTATGGATCCAAAAGCTTTGAAAAATATGATTATCAATTTATTAAGTGATGAACATTTGAGGATGGAAATGGGTGAAAATGCTTATATTAAAATGAGAAAGGATATGTCTTGGGAGAAAATTTCCAATAACTTAATTAAAATTTATAAAAAAATAGTAGATTAAAATGAAAAACATGAAGACAAATAACATTTTAGATATTAATCATTTGAAAATCAGTAAATTTCTCATGGTTATAGCTGTAATTCAAATTCTTGTAGTTAGTTTAATAGCATTAGATTGGATCGGGTTTAAACTTCCTTTTTTGAGATATGTTGTTGGGTTTATTTATCTTACATTTATTCCAGGAATCCTAATTTTGAGATTATTAAATTTAGAAAATATTAATCTTCTTGAAACCATTTTGTATTCAGCAGGATTGAGCATTGCAGTTTTGATGTATACAGGATTTTTTATGAATATAGCAGGCCCAGCTATAGGTATTAATAATCCTATCACACCCTTCCCTTTAATAAGCACTATTAGTTTAATGGTATTGGGGTTATCGATTTTATGTTACATAAGGGATGAAAATAAAGAAAAAAACCATTTTTTTAGAAATTTATTTGAACACAAAGATTCTATTTCACCTTCAGTGTTATTAGTTCTCCTTTTGCCGTTTCTAGCAATAATTGGAACATATTTAATGAATTCATATCAAAATAGTATATTATTAATGGTTTTAATCAGTTTAATAGCATTAATTACTCTATTGGTTGCCTATGAAAAAATACCTAAAAAATACTTTACTCTTACTATTTTTGTAATATCCCTTTCTCTTTTATTACATAATTCATTAATTTCAGATTTTCTGGTAGGGTGGGATATTAACAAAGAATATTATATAGCCAATTTAGTTATTTCAAATGGGATTTGGGATTATACTATCCCTGGAAATGTAAATGCTATGCTTAGTATTACAATTTTGGCTCCAGTATACTCTATTATATTAAATACAAATTTAATATGGATTTTTAAAGTTATTTATCCTCTAATTTTTTCTTTAGTACCCTTAGGCTTATATAATATACTTCGAATGCAGTTAAAAGATAAAATAGCATTTTTTTCCACTTTATTTTATGTTTTTCTCTTTGTATTTTATGTTGAGATGATTTTTTTGGCCAGACAAGAAATAGCAGAACTTTTTTTCATGTTATCAATATTAGTAATTGTTAAGGGCAATAATAAAATTGGAACGTCTTTTTTATTAATTATATTCGTAGCTTCGTTGGCGGTTTCTCATTATGGTCTTTCTTATTTAGTGATGATAATTTTTTTCTTAGCAACAGTATTACTGCTCTTTTTTAGAAAATTAGGAAAACTAGATTTTTTCAATAAATTAAAAGATAAATTAACAATTTACGATTATAAATTTATGTTTGAAAATCAAAATATCAAAATGACATTTGTCTTTTTCTTTATTGTGTTTGGATTAGCTTGGTACATATTTCTTACTAATTCACATGCTTTTACAACAATTGTAAAAATTGGAGATCATATTGCAAGTTCTATGTATACAGAGTTTATGAATCCTAATTCCGTACAAGGCTTATATTTAATTACAAAAGAAGCTTCATCTCCTTTGAATACATTTAGTAAAGTACTGCACTTGACAAGTCAATTTTTAATTATTGTAGGATTTTTTTCAGTAATTTTGAAGTTTAATAAATTTAAGTTGAATATATATTATTTAATGTATTCTTTAATTGGACTCTTATTGTTGATTATCAGTATTACCGTTCCTTATTTTTCAGGTTCGTTAAATACTTCAAGAGTTTATCAAATTGTACTGTTTTTCCTTGCACCTTTTTGTGTAATTGGTGTAATATGTTTACTAAACTTATTTAATAAGTATTTAAAAAGAAAATTGACATGCAAATCAACTATAAAAATATGTGCAATTTTCTTGGTAGTGTTCCTAGCTTTTAACACAGGACTTTCATTTGAAGTATTAAATGATAACCCAATATCATATTCCTTAAATAACGATCTTGATTATCCTAAATTCAATTCTCAAGATTATTTTGGTGCTAAATGGGTAATGGGTGTGAAAACTAATAATAGTATATATGCAGATGATTATCGTTTTTTAATTTTATTTTTATTTGATCAATATCATATTGGTCTATATCGGGAGACTAATGAACTTAAGAGTCATTCTTATATCTATTTAGGAAGTTTCAACACACTAAACAATAAAATGCGTGAATCTAGTAAAGGATCTTTTAACTATTCTACAACTGAAAAAATATCTAAAGAAAGTGAGATTTATGATAACGGAGGTTCTAAAATATTTTTAACCTGATTTAAGTTTAAAACCATCTTTGATAGATTTTAAAAAACATTTAGTTTTTTTTAAATCTTGAAAATATATTATATATACGCATAATTCCCGCCAAAATTCGTACATGAACAAATATAATCGGAAGAAAAGATATTCATTTCGATTTGAATATTTCTTCATAAACCAAATTCTGTTTCTATTCAAGTAATATGTTTTAATCTCATTATTAACCGATTGGGATACCTTATGCCAAATTTTGGATTTAGGTACATATATGCTGATATAACCTTCTTTTAATCCTCTAATGCATAGATCAATTTCTTCCCAATATGCAAAATAATTTAAGTCCAATAATCCGATCTCTTCAAGTACGTTTCTTTTAATCAATAAACAAGAACCTTCAATATAATCTACTTTCTTAATCTCATTATGCTGATTATTATCAATTTCTTTTAAACCCAAATGACTTGCTTTACCTTTTTTTATATTTAATTTGCCACCTGCAAAATTGATTACATTTTTATCCCCATTATAATTATAATAATAAGTTTTTGGCCCTAGAAAACCAATTTTTTCATCATTTTTAGCTACTTTTAATAGTTCATTTAAGAATTTTTTGTCAACAACAGTATCATTGTTTAAAAGTAAAATATAATCAGAAGAAAATGATTTTAAAACATAACGTATTCCAATATTATTTCCTTCAGCAAATCCATAATTAGCATTATTTTTAATAATTGTGAGTTTTTTATTTGAAGGTATGTGGGATATTTCTTTATTTGGGGTTAAAAATTTTAATTCTTCTTGTAAGTATTCAAATATTTTTATAGGTTTACTTTTTTCGTCATAACAAAAGAATTGTGAATTAACATCTAATTTGCCTTCACAATATGCTTTAATTTTATTTATGGAATCATCTTTAGAATAATTATCAACAATAATAACATCATAATTTGAATAATCAGTTTGGTAAAGTGATTCAACGCATTCTAAGGTGTCTTTCCAACCATTCCAGTTTAATATAATTATTGATACTTTAGGTTCCATTTTAATCCTTAATATTTATTAGATTGAATCATTATGCGATTAAAAAAATTCATGGAATGATTTATCTATTAATAGGTTACATCCTGATGGGATTTTAATTTTTTTGGATTTTTTTTAGAATCCAATTTTGTCTCATAACTTTAACTTTTTTATTTGTATGTCTCTCGGCTAATTTTAAAGCGTTTTTTGATATATCATGCTGAATTTCAGGATTTTCACACAAAGTTCTTAGACTTGTAGCCATTTCATCAATATCATTAGGATTCACAAGTATGGCATTAATCCCATTAGTAAAAAATGAGCGAACCCCTTTTTTGTCGCTGGCAATAATCGCACAACCATTAACCGCCCCTTCCCACATGGTTCTATTAATATCTCCAACTTTAGTAATGTTTACTAATATGTCAATTCCTTTTAATTCTTCCATTATTTTTTCATGGGTTACAAATCCGTGAAAAGTAACTATGGATTCTATTTTTTCTTTTCTTACAAAGTCTTTTAATATTTTTTCTTGAGGCCCATTACCAAAAATTTCTAGTCTAACATTGTCTAAATTATCTGAAATCAGTTTAAATGCTTTTAATAACTCATAAACTCCTTTTTCAGGGGATAATCGATCAATGCATGCTATTTTTATTTTTTTATTTGTTGAATATTCTCTGTAAAATAGTTCATCATCATCAAAGAGTGTTAGAGGAATGATTAAGTAGTTATTCTCAAATTTCCTTTTTGGGTCAAATTCATCTATTATTCCATCACCAACTGCCATTAAACCTGTGGCTGTTGATGCCGCATATTTACGGATATATGTCATTATCTTTACATAAATAATTATTAAAATCCTTTTGAAAGATAAATTAGGGTTGCGGTTTAGAGTCATAGAAAGAGGACCATCAAATGTAATAAATTTAGGATTAGTTCTATTAAAAACTGTTGAAATTATAAACGCTAATATGCCATAATTACTAGTTCCAGCAAATTCGAAGACTTGATTTGGGGTTTTAAACAAGTTTAAAATTAAATAAAAGAATGATGTAGTATTTGAAAATGTTATAAAGTTTATTTTTTCATCTGGTACTACCATATTGTTTGTTTTCTCATCTATTTCTTTCATTGGACACACAATTTTTAATTCTTTCCATAGGTCTAATTGTCCTTCAATATCCTTGGCCCACGTATCATATGTGTAATATTTCCCATCATCGCAATTAAAAACAGGGATTGAAGTAATAATAACGTATTTGCACTTCACTAAACCACCTTATAGATTAAACATTTTATCAAAGAGTGATAACGATTCTTTAATGACCGCATCCATGTTGTAGTATTTATATTTGGCAAGCCTACCAGCCAGTATTAAATTGTTTATTTCATTAGCCTTTTCCAAGTATTTTTGATAAATATCGTTGTATTCTTTTTTAGGAATAGGATAACATGGTATATCTTTTTTTTTATCACAAAATTTTGGATATTCTTTTATTATAGTAGTTTTTGCATGTTCCTGCCCAGTCAAATGCTTAAACTCAGTGATTCTGGTGAAATCATAGTCATTTGGATAATTAACAGTTCCTACTTTTTGGAAGATATTTTCATTTAAAGTTTCAAATTTGAATTCAAGGGATATGTAAGGAAGTTCTCCCAACTCGTAATTGAATAATTCATCTAGTTTGCCCGTATAAATTAGTTTACCTTTAAATTCTTTTCCAAAAAGAATCATTTTTCTATCTTTTATTTTTATAAGCTCATTGTAATCAGTTTTCAACATTAATTTGATATTAGAATTTTCTAACATCTTATTAAATATTTTGAAATATCCATTTTTAGGAATGCCTTGATAGTGATCCTGAAAGTAACGATTATCCTTTGAAATATGGATTGGAACTCTTTCAGTAACGGAAGGATCTAATTCTTCTGGTTTACATCCCCATTGTTTTTTTGTATAATTTAAAAAAACTTTTTCATATATAATTTTGCCTAATAACTTAAGATCTTCGTCTTTAGATTTTATTAGTTTAAGAATAGGTATTTTCGTGTTAAAACCAAATTTATTAATTAACTTTATTTCCAAGTTTTTGGCCGTAGTTTCTGGCAGGATTTCGTGTAAAGTGTTTAAGTTAAAGGGAATAGGGACTTTCTTGCCATCTATATGTCCTAAAACATGATGTTGATAATTGTGCCACTCTGTGAATTGGGACATATAATCCCAGACATTTTTAAGGTTTGTGTGGAAGATATGTGGTCCATATTCATGAACTAAAATACCATCATCATTGTAATAATCATTACAATTCCCCCCAATATGGTCCCGTTTTTCAATAATTAAAACTTTCTTGTTTAGTACGTTGGCTATTCTTTCAGCTAAGACACAACCTGCAAAACCTGCACCAACTATGATAAAATCAAACATTTTAATCTTCTCCTTAAACTTAAATTTGTTTAATAGTTATATTTTATTTAAATATGTGTTAATATTGAATATTAATATAATTACAAATCTAGCAGTGATCAAATGAATAAATTGAGAAGATTCACAAAAAATATTGATTCAAAAATACTAAAAAAAAGAGTTTTACATATGTAAATAATTCTTATAAATGGATTAAAACTTTTTTTAATAACTATAATTGGATATGTGCCATCTCATGTAGTTAGATCTAATTTTTATCGTTATTTGTTTGGAGTTTATTTACCCCGTGATTCAGTTATATACTGGAAATGTAGATTTTTTAAACCATCTAATGTTAGAATTGGTCATAATTCCATTATAGGTTCATATTTACACTTTTGAGCATGATATTGAAAGCCCAACATTTGAAGGAAAATGAGGACCTGTATACATTAATGATTGGACTTATTAGGAACAAGAGTTATTATATTGCCTAATGTAACTATTGGAGAAGTTGCAGTTGTTGCTTCGGGTGCAGTTGTTACAAACGATGTTGATCCTTGGACACTCGTTAGTGGAGTTCCTGCAAAATTTATTAAAATGATGCCAGTAGTTAAGTACAATTAGACACTAGTACTAGATTATTTTTCCAGTAAAACTTAAACATTCATCATATCCATATTGAAAATACATATTGATATAAAAAAATATGAAAGTTAATAGCAAATATAAATATTCCTTTTTGTAAAAATTAATATAAGATATTTTAAGTTATGATTGCACAAATGTTTACAATATATTATATATTAATAGATACAGCATAATAATAAAGCCTCAAATAGTTTTTACTTTGTTAATATTTAGTGATTTCAATAAGTTATTCAATTAGAGTAAATTTGAAATTTAAGGTGTTGAGAAATTAAAATGTTAAAATATGATATTTTTAATCAGAATCCGTATGCAACCCACATGAAAATTGTCCAAACTATTGGTGATAATAACAAAGTATTAGAGGTGGGTTGTTCTACTGGGCAGATTTCTAGAAGACTCTATAAAAAAAATTGTGAAATAATTGGAATTGAGCTTGATGAAAATGCATCAAAAATTGCCAGTGCCTACTGTAAGAAACTAATTAATGAAGATGTTGAGAGTATTGAATATTTGCCTGTTCCAGAAAAATATTTTGATTATATTATATGTAGTGATGTTTTAGAACATCTTAAATCACCTGAAAAGGTTTTGGAAACGTTACGTAAATATCTTAAAGATGATGGGCGTATTATTGTTTCATTACCAAATATTGCATACTGGAAAATTAGGTTTAAACTTTTAAAAGGAAGTTTTGATTATGAAGAAACTGGCATTCTAGATAAAACACATTTAAAATTTTTCACTGCGAAGACTTCTAAAGATCTTTTAAAACGTACTGGATTCGAAGTGACTAATTTTGATATAGTACCCAAGGCATTACCCTATTTTTCAGAGGGTTATTTAATGAAAATAAAATATAAAATTTCTAAGATATTTCCAAATATTTTCGCTACACAATTCATTATCATAGGAAAAAAGATTGTATAGTGAATTTATATATGCATTAATCAATTTAAAACATATTTTTAATTAAACAATTTCTAAAAAGCATTTTTTTTTAATCTATGAGATAAAGGTGTTTTAATGAATCCGATTCAAAAACTTGCAAAAAATATTGCTTCATTTTTTGGTTCACAAATTATAAGTTATATAATTGGTTTTGTATTTACAGTTTATTTGGTTAGATATTTGGGAGTTGAAAATTATGGTGTATTGTCATTTGCACTAGCATTAACTAATATATTATTAATTTTAGCTGATTTTGGTTTAAACACTTTAATGACACGGGAAGTAGCTAGGGATAAGTCTCTTACCCAAAAATATCTCAATCATATATTTTCAGTAAAAATTTTGCAAGTTTCAATTTTAGTTTCATTAGTAATTTTATTTGTAAAACTAGTGGGATATCCTGAACAAACTGTTTTTGTTCTTTATTTTATGATGCTATATTTAGTATTTAGTACACTTTCAGGTATTTTTCCCGCATTATTCCAAGCTTATGAGAAACTTGAATATCAATCTATTGCAGTTGTTCTTAATAGTTTATTAATGTTAATAGGTGTTTTCATTTTGATAAACTATAATTGTGGTCTTTTAATGTTTACATTTCTTTACGCCATTGTAAGTTCATTAGTACTAATTTATTATTTATTTATAGCTATGTCACGTTTTAAATTTCCCAAACCAAGTCTAACGTTTGATTGGGTTTTTTGGAAAGTAACAATTAAAACTGCTGCACAATTTGGTTTAATTGGGGTTTTTTCAACACTTTATGTAACGATAGATTCCGTTATGTTATCATTCATGCAAGGAAATGAAGCTGTAGGTCTTTATAATGCAGCATACAGGATTGTTTTGCTTTTATTATTTATACCTGGTGCAATTAACGTTGCGATTTTCCCATTAATGTCTAGATTGTATGGTTCTTCTAGAAAATCTCTTGAAATAATAACTGAAAAGTATTTCAAAAGTATGATTTTATTAGGTATCCCTATTGGTGTAGCATTCACTGTTTTATCCAATCAAATAATAATTTTGATTTTTGGAAAAGCTTTTATGGAATCGGCACCGGCTCTTCAAATACTGATATGGGGGACAGTTTTTACATTTGGAAATGCAGCATTTGTACAATTATTCCAGTCTATTAATAAACAAATAATTACAACAAAAATAACCTTTATTGGAATGATTGTTAATATTGCTCTTAATCTGTTATTAATTCCTAAGTTTAGTTATATTGCTGCTAGTTTTAATACATTGATAACTGAATTTATAGTCTTTGCAATGGTATTATACCTCGCTAGTAGATTAGGATATATTAACAATGGAAAAATCTTGATCCAAGATACATTAAAAATAATTTTAAGTTCTCTAATAATGGGAATATTCATATTCATATTTAAGGATCTAAATCTTTTTATACTTATATTAACGTCGATTTTACTTTATATTATTCTTTTATTTGTTTTTAAAGGTATTAATGATGAAGATATTAACATAATCAAGAACATTATAAAATAATCTGTACTGATGCCTTAAAGCCGCCAAATTAGAGGAGATGATATTATGTTTTGCAAAGTTTGGGGATAAAAAAATAAGATGAAAATTCATCAGTTTGTATGAGATGAATATGCTAAATATTAATAACATGATTAGACAGGGTTATTTGATAATCAACGAAATTTGAATAGCTATTAAAAATGTTGATATGATTAAAAAAATTTTAGCATAAAACTAAGACAAAGATTATATAAATTAAAATAATTAACTTCCATGAGAAACGTTAAAGAAACTATGGTGTTTAAGTGTATCAAAAATTGTTAGAACAGATTAAAAATAGGGAATCAACCGTTTGTGTAGTTGGACTAGGCTACGTGGGCCTTCCAACAGCCATATTCTTTGCTGAAAATGGATTTAATGTAATTGGGGTGGATGTTGAGGAAAAGAAACTTACCCTGATAAACCAGGGGATTTCACCCTTGGGAGAGCTTGGTCTGGATGAAAGGCTTCAGAAAGTGGTTGAGGATGGAAGATTAGTGGCCACATCGGACCTTCCCGGTGCTACTTCCGAATCTGATGTTATTCTACTCATCGTACCTACACCGGTAACCCCCTCCAAAGATCCCGATCTCTCCTACATTGTCCATGCTGGTGAAGACGTGGCTAAAGGATTGGGAAAAGGCAAACTGGTTGTACTGGAGTCTACAGTTTATCCTGGTGTGACCGAAGAAACCCTCCAGCCCATCCTGGAGTCATCTGGTCTCAAAGCCGGCGTGGATTTTGGACTGGCTTACTGTCCGGAACGGTACAATCCTGGTGATGATGCACATTCCCTGGAGAAAGTAGCCCGTGTGGTGGGGGGCGTAACACCTAAATGGGCAGAGATTACCCGGGAACTTTACCAGTTTATCATTGAAAAGGACATCAAAGTCTTAAGGAATATAAAAACGGCAGAGGCAGCAAAAGTAATTGAAAACACCCAGCGTGACCTTAACATTGCCCTCATGAATGAACTGTCTATGATCTTTGAAAAAATAGGCATCGATGTCATGGAAGTAATTGACGGTGCCAGCACCAAATGGAACTTCAACGCATACTACCCTGGAGGAGGGGTAGGGGGGCACTGTCTACCTGTGGACCCATACTACCTGGTCAAAAAAGCCAAAGAACTGGGATACCACTCCAAGGTAATAGCAGCAGGCCGTACCATCAATGATTACATGCCAAAACATGTTTTCGGCCTCCTGACCGATGCCCTTAACGACAATGAAAAGCCCGTTAAAAACTCTAAAGTAGTGGTGCTGGGATTATCCTACAAGGAAAACGTGGGTGATGATCGGGAGTCACCATCTGAGGAATTAATCCGTGAACTGGAACATAACCAGGCCCTGGTGACCATAGTTGACCCTTACATTGAAGAAACCGGAGTTTACGGCACACTGGAAAGCGATGTGTACACCGCACTGGAGGATGCTCATGCCCTGGTCCTCATGACTGCCCACCAGGAGTTCAGACAACTGGACTTTGAAATGGCAAAAGAGTTAATGAAAATTCCCATCATTATCGATGCCAGGCGTATCTACGACCCAGAAAAATTAAGGGAAATGGGATTCCATTACAGTGGTGTGGGGGCAGTAAATAACTCATTTTAACTCCTTATTTATTTTTAAACATTTAAGATTGAATTTTTATGTGAGCTAACTCAACAAGCTAATTCATTTTAAATTGTTTCCTAAAGTATCTTATTTTTAAAAAAACTTCTTTAAAAAAATAGGTAGTTAATTAAAACGTTTTTTAATGGGAGTAAATTAACCAAGACAGTTTAATTAACATTTACAGGTGAAAAACTCAACAACCTGTTCCAGATCCTTTTTAAAATCTGCGGTAGGCTGGTAACCATGGGTCTTTATTTTATCAATATCTGCCAGGGAGTGTTTAACATCTCCAACCCGTGGTTCAGTGTATTTAGGGTTAACCTCCACATCCAGGAGTTCTCCCATCATGTCCACAAGTTCATTGAGGGTGGTTCTCCTACCGCAGGCCACATTGTAAACCCCCTGCATTTCAGTCTCACAGGCCAAGATATTGGCCTGAACCACGTTTTTCACGTAAGTGAAGTCCCGGCTCTGCTCGCCATCACCAAAGATAGTGGGGGATTCTCCATTCATAATGGCGGTTATGAATTTAGGGATCACTGCTGCGTACTGGGAGTTAGGATCCTGTCTTGGTCCGAATACATTGAAGTAACGCAGAGAAACTGTGTGTAAACCGTAAATATCGGCGAAGTTCTGACAGTAAAGTTCACTAGTGGCCTTGGTGGTGGCGTAGGGTGACTTGGGGTTCAGGGGCATGGTTTCCACTTTAGGCAGGACTGGTGTGTCACCATAAACAGATGAAGATGAGGCACAAACCACCTTCTTCACATCCGAGTCCCGGGCAGCAATAAGCACCCGCAGGGTCCCGGTAATGTTTGCTTCATGGGACCTTAATGGATCCTTCACACTCCGGGGAACACTGGGCAATGCTGCCTGGTGCAACACGTAATCTGCACATTCAAAGATTTCATGGAGATCAATCTCAGTTACATCTCCCAGTATCACTCTTATCTGGTTAAGATCGAAGTTTTCAATATTCAGGTGACGACCTGTGGCTTCATTGTCCACAACGAGAACCTCGTTATCAGGATATAATTCTTCAACAATGTGGGATCCTATGAATCCCAGGCCTCCAGTTACCACTATTTTTTTATTTTTAATGTTTTCATCTCCACAAATTACGGCTAATTTATAATTAGAACTCGATTATCCTATTGAGGGACACGCATGCTCTTTAAAACCTTGATGTTCTTGTTAGGATTATATTATTCCCTATCTTTAAAATAAATTAACCTCATTATTGGTTTATTCTTAAAAGGCAAATAAATGGTTTGTTACCTAAACCTGATGAATTAAAATTTTATAAAATAACAGTCATTTACCTGTTTACTTTCAAAAAAACCCCTTTATTTCTTTGATAAAGTTATAATGCCAACTATTAACATTATTGGATTCAGCAAAAAATATTTATCACTTACTAACAAAAATAACAACTGTATTTGCATGGGGAGTATTTCTAATGGTTTAACGGATATCAATATCCAGGGGTATTCCCTAGCTATATTAAAATAAAACATTATAAAGGGAGGTGAAAATAATTGAAAACCAAATCAAGAACTAGTTACAATCAATTTATCATCATTCTTTCCCTTTGTACCCTTCTTTTTCTAGTTTCCATGACCACCATGGATACCTCATCAGCAGCCAGCACCCTCTACGTTAACAACGACACTGGAAACGATGACTGGGATGGGACCAGTGCCACCTACCAGGGTGGAACAATCGGCCCCAAGGCCACCATCCAAAACGCATCTGATGAAGTAGACCCGGAAGGTACGGTGAACGTGGCCAGTGGAACCTACAATGAAAACCTGGAAATCACCAGGAGTTTGAGCCTCATCGGTGAAAACCGGGACACCACCATCATCGACGGAACAAGCAGCGGCCACGTTATCAATGTTGACGCACTGAACTTCCTAATAGCACACTTCACCATCCAGAACGGATGGGTGGATGATGCTGGTGCTGGTATATACAAAACCTCAGGAACCACCACCATCAACGATTGTACCATAAAAGACAACTCCGTCCAGGCCCTTACCGGGGGATTGGGTGGAGGTATCTACAACCAGGAGGGACGACTGAATATCCAGGATTCCCTGCTTACCAATAACCGGGTGGAAACCCTTGGCAGTGGAGGCTGGGGTGGAGCCCTCTATGATCGGGGTATAACCACCATTACCAACAGCCAGTTCAACGACAACAAAGTTATCTCCGCAGACAGTTCTGCGGGAGGTGCAATCTACAACCTAAACAGCTTGGACATCACGGGTTCTGTATTTAACAGTAACAGTGCCCAGGCAGCTGACCAGGGAGGAAACGGAGGAGCCATATACAACCACAACAACGGAGTAATCACCCTTACGGGCACTGATTTCTATGACAACCTGGCCCAATCCTTAGGAGACAACGCCCTGGGAGGAGCAATCTACAGCTTCCCGGGTGGAATTGTAAACATAGAGGATTGCTGCTTTGAAGATAACCAGGCCCTGGCCGCCGAAGACGGAGGTATGGGTGGAGCCATCTTCAACCAGGAAGGAACCTTCAACATCACATCCAGCTCATTCACCGAAAACACTGCCTACTGTGACCTGGAAGGTGGAATCGGAGGAGCAATATTCAATCTAGCCGGGATTCTAACCATAACCGACGCAATCTTCACTGCAAACCTGGCTCAGGCCGAGGAAATGGGAGGAGTAGCCGGTGCCATTGCCAACATCGGTGGAAATGTCACCTTAACTGACATCACCTTCTCTGAAAACACAGCCCAGGGTGAAACAATCGCCGGAGCAGCCGGAGCCATACTAAACCTGGGTATGAGTCTCACCTACACTGAAATCATAAGTGGGGGTATCGAAGCCATTACCGGTGCAACACCCTCCGAAACCTATATGGGCATAGTAAACTGTGACTTCGAAGATAACCAGGCCCTCTCCACCAACGTGGGTGGAATAGCCGGGGCCATCGCCAACATCTACAGCAACCTCTCCATAACCAGAACCACCTTCACCAACAACCTGGCCCAGGTAACCAATGAAATCGGGGGAGTGGCCGGAGCCCTGGCCAACATCCTGGGAAACGTCACCTTAACTGACACCAAATTCTATGCAAACGCAGCTGAAGCCACCGAAATTGGAGGAGTAGCCGGAGCCATACTAAACGTGGGACTGGACTTCACCTTACTGGAAGGACTCTTCACCGAGGATATCCAGTTAGGAGGTATAGAATTCATAGACACCCTGGAAAACGTAGAAACCAACCTGGTAATCCAAAACTGTGACTTCGACTCCAACCAGGCTTTAGCCACCACCATGGGTGGAATAGCCGGTGCCATTGCCAACATAGCCCTGGGAGACACATCCACTTTCTCCATAACTGGCAGCACCTTCACCAGTAACCTGGCCAAGGTCACTGAAGATATTGGAGGAGTGGCCGGTGCCCTGGCCAACATTGGAGGAGACATCACCCTAACTGACACCACCTTCACTGGTAACCTGGCCCAGGCCGATGAAATTGGAGGAGCAGCCGGAGCCATACTAAACGTGGGATTAGGAGGACTACTGGGAGAAGTTGAAATCCCGGGAAACACCATGACCATAACTAACTGTGACTTCGAAGAGAACCAGGCCCTCTCCACCAGAATGGGTGGAATAGCCGGTGCCCTGGCCAACATTAACAGCCAACTTCTGGTAACTGCCACCAGCTTCACCAACAACCATGCTCAGGTAACTGAAGATACTGGAGGTGTGGCCGGTGCCCTGGTCAACATCCTGGGAACTGTCACCCTAACTGACACTACCTTCACTGGTAACCTGGCCCAGGCCGATGAAACTGGGGGAGCAGCCGGAGCCATACTGAACCTGGGAGTGGGTGGTCTGGGATTCATGGAGACCATAGATCTCCCTGAAACTGCCATGACCATAACTAACTGTGACTTCCAGGAGAACCAGGCCCTCTCCACCAGTATGGGAGGACTGGCCGGTGCCATTGGAAACATAGCCGTGGGTGACGCGGTAACCAACCTGACGGTAACCGGTTCTACCTTCACCAGTAACCGGGCACAAACCGAAACCGAAGGAGGTTCAGCTGGAGCTATTGGAAACTACGGGGGAATAGTAACCATCACCAGTTCACTCCTGGAAAACAACACTGCCCAGGCCGATGAAGAAGGTACCGAGATCCCAACTGGGAAAGGTGGAGCGATCTACAACCAGAACCAGTTAACAGTCACCGGCAGCACCATCAAGGGCAACCAGGCCATTATAGGTGCTGGAGGTGGACAGGGTGGAGGAATCTACAATGATGGTGGAACCTTCCAGGTTAACTTCAACCGTATCGTTGAAAACGCACCGGAAGATCTCTACAACTCCATTGAAGAGAGCCAACTCGGACTATTTGCCGCTGGTGAAGGCAGCCAGTACAACGCCCTGTACAACTGGTGGGGATCCAACAGTGACCCCTATTTGAGGGGAAGAATTGTTGGTGAACAGGTATCCTATGATCCCTGGATGGTCATGCGCTTCACCGCCAACCCGGCCAGCACTACTGCTGGTAGCACTTCCACTTTAACTGCTGATCTGCGTTATGACAACCAGGGTAACTTCCACGACCCAATCAATGGTCATATCCCGGATAATACCATGGTGACTTTCACCACTAATCTGGGAAACGTGGGCAGTAAATCCGTGACTGTGCCACTGGTTAATGGCATAGCCCTGGCAATCCTACGGGCAGATGAAGGTGCAGGTTTGGCCTGGCTAACTGCCAGTCTGGACAGTGAACTTCTAACCCTGGGAATGACCATCAACCCCACAGTAGCCAGCGCTGCCACCACCACTAAGACTATCGGTATGCAGGAAACAGGACAACCAATCTTACCACTAATCCTAGCTGGATTAATGGTACTGGGAGGTATCATCCTACCACGTCGAATAAAATAAACCCCTTTTTCTTTTTTTTTTAGATGAGTTTTTTTTGGTGATTAGATTTTTTTAACCTAACTCGCTTTTATTGACCCTGCTTTTAATCAATGAACCCGCCAGTGGACTAACCTATTATGGTTGGGTTTAATCATAGAAAACATAGGGATCATAGAAAATTTCTATGTTTACTATGAAACTTGAAAACTTTTATAAAAGATGCTAAACATAGAAAACATAGGGATCATAGAAAATTTCTATGTTTACTATGAATCCTGAGGTGATTTGCTATGAATCCATTTAGAAAAAGAACTGGTATTTTCCCCTCATATTTCACTGGCAGGGATGATGAACTTAAAGAACTAACGGAGATTTATGAATCTACAAGATCCGGAGCTGCAGGTCATATAATTATCTATGGCCCTAAAGGTATTGGGAAAACCTGTCTATTAATCAAATTTGAAGAACAGTTGAAAGATGTTGATGGGGTTTATCCAGTACGTATTCCTCTTATTGAGGGCGATTTTGATGAAATTTACAGTTTAATTGTTGATAAAGCTGCTGAAAATCTTAAAATTAGTGAAGGTCATTTCTGGGATAACATAACCTCTTTAGGAGTTAACATTCCCATGGCTGGAGGATTTACAGTGTCAAGAAAAAGACCCACCACCAGCCCATCTGTAGCTCTTGAAAGGATATTAAAATCCATTTACACAGAATTAACTGGTGAAAATCCTGTTTTAATTCTTTTATTCGATGATCTTCAAAGAATTATTCCAAATAAAGGCACGAATAAGGTTTTAAGCATATTGCAGAATGCTTTGGTGGAACTTAATCTCAAGGGAATGAACATAATGTTTGTTGCCACTGGTGCACATGACATATTTTCCCAAATACAGGACCACCTTGACTCTGCTGTTAGAATATTTGAGCCATACGAGCTCAAACCGTTATCAAAAGAAGAAGTAAATGATGCTATATCTATACCTGCAGATAATGAAGGTGTTAATTTTACTGAGGCAGTGGTTGATTTAATATATGAAATGTCAGAGGGAATTCCTTATTACATGCAGGTTTTAGCCTACAACTGTTTTGCTGAAGCAGTAGATGAGGAAGTAGGAATTAATGAACTTAAACAATCATTTCCCAGATCACTGGATCTCCTGGCCCAGAGAGAGTTCAGGGGTATGTATGAGAAATCAACAAATGAAGAAAGAAAGATACTGGGATTGCTGGCTGAAGATCAAAGAGAATTTTTATCATACACCGAAATCAAGGAAGGCTTAAAATTAAAATCAGAACCCTCTTTCTGGTTAAGAGCGATGGTTGATAAAAATCTCATAATAAAAAAAAGTCGGGGTAAATATTGTCTTAGAGACAGATTATTCAAGGAATACCTGAAAACATTCAAACCCTATAAAGAAAATGGAACATATTAATAGATGTGGACTAATTTCAGAGTTCAATTCTTTTTTGAGAAAATATTTTCAATAAATAGGGTAAATACTTCATTTAATCATTAAAAGAAATTAATCTATGGAAGGGTGATACCCTTTCAGAGATTTGAAGTTTATCAGTTAGTCCCTCTGAAAAAAGGGAGGTTACCCAAGATGTATAACCTCCATATTTAATAAGAAAACTATAGTTTGCCTATAGGGATCCTTTTTTAACGGAGAGTTTTCGGGATATTTGAATCAGAATAAATAAAAAATTAACTCTTTTTAAATAATTACAATACTAATCCCACATTTAATCCTTAAAAACCTTTATATAACACTTAATAGTTAAAAAAATAGGTTTATACTAAATCTTATTATAAATCATGGAGTGATGTATATTTCCAAACAGAAATCACATGTAAAATCAAAGGTATCCTATTACACTAAAATAACCTTTCTGGGGGTAATTATTCTATTAATGGGGATCATGGGATTGGTATTATTAATCAGGATCTCAGGGTTTATTCTATTAACCGGGATATTGGGATTGCTACAGTTATCCTTACTAGCCTTACTGGTCATCACCGGGCTAATCATATCTAGGTATGGGTGGTCTAAACGCAGAATCTGGAGTAGGGGTGCTAAGGGTGAGAAGATAGTGGCTAAAAAACTCAAGAAATTACCTAAAAAATACACTGCTATCCGGGATGTTAAAATACCAAACCTGGGTGGAGATATTGACCACGTGGTGGTGGGGCCCACCGGAATCTACGTTATTGAAACCAAAAATTACAAACCAACCTACATCCCGGATGAGGACTGCTGGTACCATACCTCCGGCAGAAAATCACCACAAAACCCCGCCAAACAGGTTAAATTACAGGCGTCAAAGTTGAATGATTTTCTAAAAAATAAACTGGGTAAAAAATTAAATAAAACAGCCATATACCCAGTAATATCCCCGATAAACCATAATTTAATCTTAAAAAAAGATATAAAATCGTATGAAATCGTTTACCCTGAAGATCTAGTTTCTTACCTTTCCCACGGGCGGAAAATTCTGAGTTCTAAGGAAGTTAAGGAGATAATTAATATCTTAGCTAAGTATGGTAGAATGAAATAGATGCTTAATATAAATTAGATCTGGTGGTATAAAACTAGATAGATTAGCCCTGTAAGATCTTTAGGTAATCTTTTTATGTATAAAATGACATAATATTATTCATGAAATACACTATAATCCTTGAAAAAGAAGAAGAAGGGGGGTACTCTGCTCAATGCTTGGAACTTCCAGGGGCAATAAGTCAGGGAGAGTCTAAGGAAGAAGCCATTGAAAATATAAAAGTGGCTATTGAACTTGTGTTAGAAACACTTGATCTGGAAACCAAAAGGTTAAGTAAAGTCAACGAGATTTCCAGGGTGGAATTGAGTGTCTAAGAAGCTGCCCACAGTTTCTGGGAGGCAAACGGTTAAAGCATTGGTAAAATCAGGATTTACAGTTAGAACAGGTAAAGGTGACCATGTAGTTTTGCAAAAGGATCATCGTGTTTTCTCGGTTCCTTTACATAAAACTCTTAAGAAGGGAACCTTGCGGAAAATACTTAAAATAGCTGATGTAACTGTTGAAGATTTTAATGAAATTTTGTGATTTTATTTATTTCATAATTTGCTAAAATATTATTTTTATCTTGAGAATATTATTTTTACTTTTCAACGACTGAAATTGGATGTTACATTATAAATCGTTTAAAAGAAGAAGGTAATGAAACCGTTACAAATTGTAACAAGTTGAAAATGCCTGCTGATGGTAAAATGCATTTAACCGACGCAGCCAGTACAAAACAATTATTGAGGTTAATTCAATCCATACCTTCGCCTAAGGCTGAACCTTTTAAATTATAGAAAAGGAATCTGGGCGGCCGGTTATAACAAGACGTAATGCTAGAACTCCAGAGCTTTTAGATGAGTAACAGTTAAACACCAAGGTTTTTACATGAACAAGTAGAGAATCAGGTTAGCTTAAAATCTAGTGAAGCTCATTTTGAAAGAGCAATATCCAGCCAATGTGTTCATTAGTCACTATTTTCAAGTAAAATTCTAAAATAAGACATGGACTTAATCTGAATACGATTTTCTTTTTGGTTGAATTAGTACAACTAATCCTGAATAATTTTTGAATAATAAAATATTAGTATAATCAGAAGCATATATACGATTATGTCTACAAAATCTGTATACAGTATTCGTATACCGGCCCAGTTTCGGAAGATGATGGATGAAATGGATGATGTTAACTGGCAAGAAGAAATACGGCAGTTAACCATTCGATTAATCCAGGAAGAAAGTAAAAAAAGGCTCCTCAGGGATGCTGAAAGTATCCGAAAGAAGATGAAGGATGTTGAAGCCTCAGAACTCATTAGAGAGGATAGGGATGCCCACTAAATATGTTTTAGACTCATCAGTCATAGCGGCCATATTTTTCCAGGAACCCTCCTCAGAAAAAGCTGCCCGGGCAGTTGAAAACCGTGAACTGGTTACTGTTGACCTGGCACGGGCAGAAGTAGCCAACGTGGCCTGGAAAAGGGTAACACTCTTTAATGAAGACCGGGAAATAACTACTAAGGCACTCCAGATGAGCATGGAATTCATAGGAACCAGCTGTGAGGTCATTCCCACCCGGGAACTGGTGGGAGAATCCTTTCAGATAGCTTTAAAAAATAAAATTAGTTTCTACGATGCACTTTTTGTGAGCGCATCACTCAGGGAAGGGGTACCACTACTTACCTTGGATAAAAAACTGGAAAAAACTTCAGACCTGGTTAAACTACTGTAATTTAAGTTCATATTGTGGTCCAAGGAATAACAGGTTGAAAAGATCCAGGGCCGGGAAATGGTTTAAAAAGTTCCCAAACTCAATAATCACTAAAACTTTTACCTCATTAAATTTCAGTTACCTTCATTTATTCTCAGTTTTCATTTTTTCCAACTGAGTTTGCAATTAATATAGTTAAGGTGGCTAAACCGGAAATATGGGGGAGTAACGGATTTAGGAGAAGGAAAACTTAGGGGAAACTTAACCATAGAAAACATAGCAATCATAGAAAATTTCTATGTTTACTATAGTTTTGGGGTCATGATTTTATTCATAGATCCAGGAATGATCCAGAATTACCCGTTAATAGTCTAAATTAAAAAAATAAGTGATTTTAGATTAGTAGTTAAAAAAATGATTTAAAAAAATGGGTTACAGAAATTTTTAAATCTTCGTTAACAGGTATTAAACTAATCCCTTAAACCCGGTTCTCTTTCTGGTCAAAATAGTCCAGCTGGTCCTGGATCACGTCACTGAGACTGTATTCAATCCGGGCACCTATCTTCTGGATTTTCTGGTTATCACAGAGGAGTAGTGGTATCTCTGATGGTCGGAAACGGTCGGGGTTGAACTCAATGGTCAGGGGCCCCTGGTCCGTGCTGACCCTGATTCCCTTATCCTGGATGGTGTATTCCAACTGGTTTTCCAGTATCATCTGGTCCACCCTGGTCTTGTCGAACTTAACTCCAAAGATAGGGTCATCTACCAGTTCAGTGGGGTTGTCGATGGTCTTGCTTTGGTCATCGCCTTTAATGGTTTCAATCTGGTTTATGTTCCATCCCGCCCTTTCCAGTCCCAGTAGTATGTAACTGAGGACGGAGTTGGTTCTCATGGATCCCTGGTTGTACACTTCACCGGCACGTCCCTTACTGGCCAGTACCTGGTATCCGTGGATGATGTCGGTTACATGGGACCAGTCCCGGCAGGCATTGAGGTTGCCAATGGTTATCCGGTCAGTCTCCTGGTACTTCAGTTTCATGATCTGGTTGGTGATGATGGAGGTCACGAACATCATACCCCTACCCGCCCCTTCGTGGTTGAAGGCCCGGGAAACCACAGTGTCCAGTCCATAGGAGTGGTGGTAGTTCTGCATCAGGAAATCCCCGGAGACCTTGGACACGGCGTAGGGGGACATGGGACGCAGGGGGTTGGATTCACTGATGGGCAGCTCGGGGATTTTCTCCGGTTCGGGGAAGATGGTCTTACCCGAATCAAGAGCACGCTGGTACTGTTCCGGGGAGGATATGACCATACCGTACACTTCACTGGAACCAGCAAACACTATCTTAGCGTCAATATCCTTGATCCGCACGGCTTCCAGAAGATTGGCGGTACCAATGGTGTTGATATCCTGGGTGTCCAGGGGACGGCGGAAGGAAAACTCCACACTGGACTGGGCTGCCAGGTGGAAGATCACATCGGGCTGGGAATGGTCCAGGGCACTGGCCAGGGAGGATATATTTCCCAGGTCTCCCTCCAGCATCTTCAGTTTGTCCTTAATACCCTTATCAATCAAGTTCTTTTCCATGGCTACCATATCTTCCGGCCTTATAAAACCATAAACATCTGAACCTTTATCTAAAAGTTCTTTAGCAAGATATGAGCCCACAAATCCATTAGCCCCTGTTATGAGGACGTTCTTTCCGTTCCAGTTCATACTAATATACTCCCTTCCTTTTTTGCGACGTAAAAATTTTTATTGCACTTATACTTCCCTTTTCTGGCGCAAGGTAAATTTTCTTAAGCACATTCTATTTTCTTACTTAAACACATTCCATTTTCTTAAACACACTCTAAAGTTTTCAACACACTCTAAAACAATAAGTTCCAGGTCAAAATTACTTAGATTATAGTACATCCCTAAAATCTTATAAAACTATTTGAATTCTTTTTAAGCAGGGCTTCATCTTAGGGCTCATGGTTTCATTTTGCTCATGGTTTCAATCAGACCAGGGGAGAAAAAGGGGTATCCCAAATTCGAAAGGTTTATTATTACTGGTAAGGGAATAATTATTGGGTGACAGGGGGATTTAGTGTTAATGAAATCCGTAGGGATTATAAATTTTATAGCATAATTTAAGAAAATATTAGGGATTTTAATGAAATTTAAATGTTTTAATGAGGGGTTAATGAAAATTTAAAGGTTTTTAATGGAATCTTAGGGGTTTAATAAGAATTTAGGGGTTTTACAATGTTTAAAAGGTGTTTTTAATGGTGGATAAGGTTAAAACTGGGTGGGCAGTTCTCTTCGTTGTTTCTCTGTCTCTGTTTATCATTGGACTGGACAGTACCTTTATGAATGTGGCCATGATGTACCTGGTGAAGGATTTGCACACCACCCTGGGGAATGTGCAGTCTATAATCGCTGTGTACACCCTGGTCATGGGGTGTTTCGTCCTCTTCGGGGCGAAAATGCAGGATGTAATTGGCCGGAAGAGGACCTTCCTAACCGGGGCCATTATTTACGGTATTGGTACGGTTATTGCCGCTACCAGCCTCAATAGTAGTATGTTGCTCCTGGGATGGTCAGTTATTGAGGGATTCGGGGCAGCCCTCATGTTACCCGCCACTTCCGCCATAATCACCTCCACCTACTCCGGACCCCGGAGGACCTTTGCCCTGGGATTCACCGCCACGGTCTTCACTGTATCTGTGGCCATAGGACCCCTCCTGGGAGGGTTCCTCACTACTTTCTATTCCTGGAGGTGGGGTTTTGGACTGGAAACCATTGTGGTCCTGGCCATACTCCTCCTGTCCCGGCACCTCACTGAATCAAAAAAGGTGCTCCAGTGGTCGGATCTTAACATCAAGGGGGCCCTGCTCTCGGCAGCAGGGATATTAATCGTCATCATCGGTGTGCTCCAGTTAAACACTCCCTACACCTGGCTCAACTACGCGGGGACCATCATCAACCCGGTGGGATTTGCGGTGGCCATGGCCATGATCCTCACTGGAGTCATTCTCCTGGTGATATTCTTCTTCTACCAGAGGAAGCTCATCCGGCAGGGTAAAAAATCATTCATGAATGTGGACATCCTTAAAAGCCGTCCCTTCACCTTTGGGGTGGTTTCCATACTGATCATGGCCTTGATCCAGGCCGGTATTTTTTACCTGGTTCCTCTTTACGTGCAGACCCGTTGGCAGACCGATGCCCTGACGACCGGCCTGATACTCCTGGCCGCACCCCTGGGGAGTTTGCTCTTCTCCCTCAGTGCCAGCAAGTTGACCCGGTACCTGAAACACAACCACCTGGTGTCCATTGGTTTTGTGGTTTCCATGGTGGCTATTTTAACCTTGTACCTGGTATTCCTGGATTATGCCAATCTAACCATATATCATCTAATCCCGGGTCTCTTTATCCTGGGAGCAGGGCTGGGACTGGCACTTCCCAACCTTAACAACATCATTCTCTCCAGTCTGGATGAGTCCCAGTACGCGGATGGTTCGGGGATTCTCAGCACCTTCAACAATGTGGGATCCTCCATTGGGACGGTTTTGATTGGACTCATCTTTTTCATAGCCGTCTATTTCAGTGTAGCCAGTTCCCTGCCGGTGGAATACCCCCAGTACCAGGACCAGCAAATCCTGAACCAGGATATCTATTCCTGGGTGGACCAAGTGTTACACCCCAACATTACCAGCATAGAGAAGGACCACAACCTCCGCAGCCTGACCTTATATTCCGGGGCCAAGGGTATGCAGTTTGCCTTCCTTTCAACTGCACTACTCCTGTTTGTAGGGTTCCTGTTATCCTTATTTATCAAACCGCCCCCTATGGAATAGATTTGAAATGTTATTAATCATTTTTTAAACATTTTTTTTAAAAATCATTTCAAAACTTTTTTTAAATTCCATTTAACACTTATTTTTTTTAAATTATTTTCATTTTTTTAAATTTCATTTAAAGATTTTTTTTAAAAATCAGTGGATAATAGTAATTGATACACGCAAAGAAAGAGTTTAGAGGCACCGGGGTAGATATAGGTGCATTTGAAGATTGTGTTCTCCTAGTGATTAGTGTAGTTAGGTTCACTTGAAGATTTAGTGTACTCAGGGTAACTAATGTAAATAGGTACACTTAAATAATTAGTGTACTTAAAGTAACTAGTGTAGATATGTACACTAAAAAAATTGGTGTGCTCAAAGTAATTAGTGTAGATGGGTGCACTAAAAAAATTGTACTTATAGAGACTAATGTAAAAAATTCACAGGTGTTAACATGCCAAATCTGCCATTAGGAATCCCTTCAAATCTTGATAAATATTTTTTTAACCGCAAAAAAGAATTAGCACAATTAAACATATTCTTAAGCGGATTTAAAGATGATATAGCCAATCAATTATTAGTTACTGGCCGTAGGGGTGTTGGAAAATCATTCCTTCTGATGAAACTAAAGAGGGAACTTCCGGACAATGTGCTCTCGGCCTACCTTGATCTATCCAAGATTCATGGCATACAGAAGGGTAAGCTGACTGAAGAAAAGGTCATGCACAGTCTCTTTGAAGCCATGTTAAACTCTCTGAAGGATAAAAGTACATTAATGAAGATTTACAACCTTAAAGACTCTCTGTTGAAGAAAATATCCCCTAAAACTTATGATTTCAAGGGAGCAGGTAATCTTTTAGGCATACCTCTACCACAGGTGGATACTGATTATGAAAAGTTGAGTTCCCTGGTCATGGAATTTCCCCAGAATGTTGTGGATAATAACCGTCAAAGTATAGATGGATTTGTTATTATACTGGATGAATTTCAACTTATTGGAGAATTTGAAAATCCAGAAGCTTTTTTTTGGTTGATAAGGAGCTTTACTCAGGATCAGGATAATGTTACCTACATTTTCACTGGTTCTACTTCTGCTGCCAGTGAGATAGTGGATCAGATAAACGGTGCACAGGGTGCCTTTGGGGGTAGGATGATCCAGTTTCCAGTGGAACCATTCAGTGAAGAAGATACCTATGATTACCTAAAGGAAATGATCCCTGAGATTAAATTCACACCGGAAGGCCTGAAAAGATTTTACAAGTGCACCGGCGGATACCCTTCCTATATAAACAGTTTCTGTAACACTATGTCTGGAGGGAGGCCCTATGATAACCAGATGGTTATTGAAGCATTTTACAGTAAATTAGATCAAATAGCCATAATGTGGGTGACTATATGGTCTTCTCTTTCTGATTATGAAAAGGAGATCATTATAATACTGGTTGAAAATGGAGCATTAAACTGGAGTGAACTGTTATCCCAAGTGGATTATTCCAATAAGACCCTGCTTAAATATGCCAATCGGTTAAAGAATAAGGGAATCCTGTCCCACATTGACCGAAAGTACACCATTGATGATATGATGTTACGTTCATGGTTAAAATATCGCCAGGAAAATGATGGATATTACCCTCCTTAACTTTCTATTTTATTTAAGTCCTTTCAGTAATTTCAGCCCTATTAGTTTCTTCATCCTCTAGGAGGTTATAGGGGTTATTCATTTTTGAAAATAGTAGGGTAATTTTCAATAACTGAACCTTTTTTTTAAAATAAAAATTTCAGAAAATAGAGCAAAAAAATAGAATTCACTTCCCTTTCCGGCCCTGGTTTAGGAGGTTTTCCAGGTTTATGTTCAGGACTTCGGCCAGGTTGAATATAGCGGTAACCACGGATTCCTTGGCGGCGATGGCCTCGTTTTTAGCCTCCTTCACCCCGTTTTTAAACCCATTAACCGGCCCCTCCACTGCCCAGTCAGAGGGTTCCTTCAGAACCTGCAGGAAAGCCGACAATCGGAAGAAGAAGGTCATCAGCCGGTAAATGGGCAGGAGTAAAATGAAGGGGAAGTAGCGTTCAATGTTGTTCCGGGTGGTTTCCGGGGAGTTCTGGTAGACGAAGACAATGACCACGGTGTCGATGGCCACGTAGAAGGCGTAGAGGAGCAGGGCCACCACTGGTATTATGTACAGGTAGAGTCCCAGTATGGGGAAGAGGGCCAGTACAAACACCCACAACAACCGGGGGAAGGCGATGGTGTGGTCCACCAGGAGGATCCTCTGCAAGCCCATGAAGTTGAAGGAACGGTAGGTACACTGTTTGAGCCTCTGGACCCGGTTGGATAGCTTGGTAGTGATATATTTCCCGATCATGGCCAGGCTTTTATCCTGCCAGGCAATGCTCACCATGTCCCGGAATGAAATATCTTCCCGGCCAATGGGGCACTGCTTTTCCTGCATGGACGCCACTTCTATCTGTCCCCGGGCCCAGCGCACCCTCTGGCTGTAGAGGGTGTCGTAGTCGGTTATGGCGTCCACGTAGGCCACGGCCTCTGGTACGTGGACAATGCTCACCTGGCGGTTGTGGAGCATCATGGTCATGTGCATGTCCTCGGCCACGGTTAAGGGCCAGTAGCCCCCTACTTTACCTACCACTTCACGCCGAAAGGCGGAAAATGCACCGGACATGGAATAGATGGAGCCTGCAAAGGACTGGTAGCTCCGCTCGAAGTTGAAGGCAGTTATGTACTCCAAAAATTCACAGCGGGAGAAGAAGGTTTCCAGCAACCCATTCTTCTCCCCCTCATATTTTCGCACCTGAATGGAGGAAGTAACATCCCCGGATCCAGGGGGTGTGATGGTGATCTTGCCGATTGTGCTATCGTCGGTGCTAGTATCTTCGTGGAAGTGGCTTATGACCTCAATGTCATGGAAGCCATCTATCTGGATGATGTTGCGAATGGAGTTAGGTGTTATTCTGGTACTTTTACCAAAAACCATACCTGACTCCGGTACCATGATTTCAATGTAACCGGTGGCTGCACCAACCTCTGGTTCCTGGACAAAGGGCACTACTATGTTGTGAATGGCATCGGGGGCCATCTTGGCATCGGCATCAATGGTGATGATGATACTGCCCTTGGTCTTCTTGAGACCGGTGTTCAGGGTCTGGACCTTACCCGTATGGGGTTTGGCAATGATTCTAAGCCTTTTACCATGGGATTCGGCTTTGGATTCAAATAACCGGGCCTTGTTCAGGGTACCATCAGTGGAACCATCGTCCACCAGGATGATCTCCATCTTACCATCGGGATACTCTGATTCTACCAGTGATTCCAGGCAGATGCCGATGGTTCCTTCTTCGTTATGGGCGGGTACCACCACGCTGACCTTCGGTAAGGCATCATCCTCCACTCCATTATCCACTTTTCGCCTGGTCTTCTTGGAGAAATAGAGTTTAAAGGGTATGGGCACCCCGTCAATGATTATGGTTAACAGTAACCATGTTCCCCAGACCAGAATAACTACCCAACTGGGATCCTGCATTTTATTCTATGTCCTTCCATTTTTTTTTAAATGATTCTTTTTCTTAAATGATTCCTTTATAATAGGTTATTCATTTTTAAAGTGTTTATAAAAAATTATCTTCCATTTGCGTACTAGAACTTACCGGATTTAATGTTCTTTCGGACCTGGCCCATGGTGGGTTTGGTCAGGAGGTACCAGTAGAGGATAACGATCAGCACGAAGAAGATGATTTTGCCCACAATGGCGTGGGCCAGGTAAATGGATGTTTTCCCAAATACAGAGACTATGAGTACTATACTCAGTATACGGATTATGTTGGCCAGGTAAGTGGCCACTGCACCTATGGTGGCGTATTTTAACTTTCTCTTCCAACTGTAACTGGGATAAAATAATAGTAAAGCTATAAAAACACTTATCTCGATTATGGATGAGCATTCTAGGCCAATCCCAAAGATACTCCACCCGGTGGGATCCGGGAAGAGGAAGGCATTGGGTGACAGGTACTGGGCCGGCATCCCCAGGGCACTGGCCACCAAGGCCATGGACTGGGCTTCAATACTCATAACGTAACTATCGTAGCCCGTTAAAACGAAGAATGACATGATGGCGGCCACTACAGCCACACTGCCCACCAGGTAGTAGGAAAGCCACCATCTCTTCTTCCGGGCCAGGGCAGCGATGGTCATGGTGAACCCGGCAATGGCCACGATGATCCAGGGAGCGGGGATGCTGGTGAAGGTGGTGCTCTGGGAGTCAATCACATGTCCCGGGGAGTGATTACTGCCATCGTACCAGGTGGCACTGAGAGTGTAACTCCCTTCAACCGGAAAATTGGTGTTGGTGGTCTGCCAGGTATCGGTAAAAGTATCCCCTTCTACCATGTTACCTAAAGTTGAAGTATGGGTGGCCACCACATTTCCAGAGCCATCGGTGATCTGATAGACGATCTGTGAACCGCTTAAGGTTTTACCATGCCCTTTAGTATCGGTTAAAATGCCCTGAGAAGTTATGGTTATGGTCTCACCCGGATTAGGGTAACTAGCCTTATCTGGATGTAAACTGGTTATGGATCCACCGTATTCTCCAGCAAAGGTGGGGGCAACCATTAAGAGAGAAATGACCGCAACCATTAGAATAATAATCGGTAATCTTTTGTACATTTTTAAATTCAGTCCGTTATTCACTCAGTCCTTTATTCATATCATGGAACTATGTGTCCTTTCTTAAACCTAATATTGTTTATAAGTGTCAATTTATTGGTTACTTCTATAAATGTGTTACTAATATCAGATCATTAGGCTGCAATAGGCACCGGGAGTACTTGAAACCCGGTAAAAAAATGCAGGTTTACTAAAGATCAAAGAACGAAGTAGGGGTTGGTGATTTTCTTAAGGAATATAAAAATATTTTAAAGCAACAAAAAAGTAGGGATGTCCTATTTCTCCCCGGTAATGACAATACGGTCGTCTTCAGTTTCATAGTCAAATTTCCGGCGGGAAAAACCATTGAACACTATTTGACCCTGGGCCATGGTTATCAAACCCTGGCTTAACCTTTCCAGGCTGCTTATCTCAATCCGGTCGTGGACTCCCTCCTCCATGGTCATGAGGAGGACGGCGTTTTGGGCCTTGACCGTGTTGGTCAGCACGTGCAGGAATTTGTATATGGTCTTCAGGTTGGAGTACATCAACAGGGTTGAAACTGAGTCAAAGACTATCCTTATACCCGGGACCTCCCTGCCCCTTAAAATATCCAGGAATTCATTGATATAAGCCATGATGCTGGCCAGTTCTGTGGGGCTGGCCACAAAGCGTATCTGGTCCATATGGGGGTAATCATTGGCCAGGTCGGATCGGGAGGACATACAGTTGATCATCCCCAGTAACCCTATATCGTAGTCTTTAAACTCCTCCAGGGTATCCTGTATGGGGTCGTTGGTGGAGACAAAAATACAGGCCTCACCATTCTCTAGTCCCTCTTTTATGAAATCCTTGGAAAAAATATCCTTGCCGGAAAAAAGATCCCCCAGAAGCAGTAGATTGGTGCCCGGGGCCACTTCCATGTCCGGATATTTGAATTTATAATTCATAAAACATATCCACCAGGTGATTAATTTATCAATACATTAGTTGATTAAATATTTCTTAAATAGATTTCTATTATGAATATTGTCTGGGCTAAACATTAATACTAATGGATGGGAACGCCAATTTATATTTAGTCCATCATCTAAAAAATTAATAAAAACACCCCGGCGATTGTTTTGACCAAAATCAACCATCTAAAATACATCCGTTCCCATGGCTTGAATCTTATTTGCCTGGTTATCCTGCTCATCACCCTGTTTTTGGTGGTGTATTATCGTCTTAAACTGCAGATGAGCATAGGGCCATTCTGGGATACCTATTCATTCCTGGACAATGCCCTGGAGTACGCGGGTATTGGCACGGGTTACATTGAACTGGATCGGTCACCCTTCCTGCCCTTCTTAACCTCCCTATTGTTCCGGGCGGGGTTTGTCTCGGAGCTGGCCATCTACCTGGTGGATGGAATCATATTTATACTGGGGGTAGTGGGACTCTACCACCTTTTAAGGCTCAGATTCAATTCTCTGGAAAGTTTGGCCGGCTGTGCAGTTTACATCTCCTTCCCGGTGATACTGGCCTGGTTGGGAGTGGGATATCTGGACATTGCTGCGGTTTCATTCTCCATATGGGCTATTTACACCACTGTCCTGGCGGTGAAGAAGAATCCTCGCTATTTCTACCTGGCCTTTCCCCTGGCCATGATAGCCTTTCTCACTCGTTTCACCGCAGGATTCATAGTTTTCCCCATTATACTCTACATTCTGATGGGTGGTAACTACCTGCGGCACCTTAAACAAATGTTAAAGGGATTAATGTGCAGTGTTTTAATTATAATCCCCTACCTCCTCTTCATGTATCAAAAGACCGGGGACCCCTTCATCACCATCACCAGCTTGCTGAGCATACAATCAGAATCAGTCTCCGGACTGGCTGCCTACTCGGCAGACCCTTTATACTATTTAAAAACCATGGATCTCTTCGTATCGATCCAGGGACAATTCCACAACCAGATTTACTATTTATTCCTGCTGATAATAGTTATTGGGGTGGTGATCTACCTTTATAACTTGGTTAAAAGCCATAAATTCCATCTGAACTCTCCCTTTGCCAAGTTAAAAATCCTCATCCTGGCGGTCTTACTTTTAGGGTTCATCTTTACCTTCAGTAAAATCAGCAGCATGGCCAGTATTGGCCTGGTGGTCCTGATCTGTTATATGGTCTACGATCTTATGAGGGGTAAGGAGAAACTGGACCTGGACCTGCTCTTTGTGGCCTGGTTCATGGCCCAGTTCATAGTTCATGCCCAGTACGCACAGAAAGTGGACCGTTACTTTATCACCATGGCCCCAGCCCTGGTGTACTTCCTGATCCTGGGCTTGAACCAGATAGCTGGGAAGCTGAAAATCAACTACCGCCAGCTGAACCTCACCCGCTATATCTTACCCCTTTTACTTCTAATGGTGGCCCTGCTCTCTACCACCGCCTATCTGACGGGTTTGGATCACTCACTGAATGATAACTATGAGTACCTATCGGCCATTAACCAGCCGGATGATACTCCCTTTATTGTGAATTCCACGGACCTTTTAAGGAACAAGTACACTGCCGATAATCTGGCACTGGCTGCCAACTGGTTGAAAGAGTATGATCCCCAGTACAGTACCAAGAAAATCCGGTCCAACCAGTGGCCCGGAATGGTGTGGAATTTAAGGACCTACATGGATAAACAGCCCACCTGGAACACCACCGAGCTGATATCCCATGAACTGGAGAAGAATAACATCGATTACTACATATCTACACAATCACTGAATTTAGAGGCCTACCCTCAGGTGGCACAGTTCGGAGACGTGTTCATCTACCAGAAAGACCCCTCTAAGATTGAAAACAAAACCCAGATGCTATATATTGGACAGAACTGGCAGAATTACATTGACGAGGTTCTGGGATTCAAGGCATATGTTATATACCAGGGTGTCTGATCTAGTGCGAAAATTCACCAGTTATTTGACTTTAATTTCACACACAAACGATTATTTAAATTTCCCTGATAAAAGTACAATTGAATATTCATCATATATTAAAAATAGGCCTTAA